>Ga0209604_1000002_pt1 | contig 256021 bp, 236 predicted proteins | sample AD_UKC097_MetaG_FD_184405 | JGI IMG/M metagenome (GOLD analysis project Ga0209604, IMG submission 184405) | Active sludge microbial communities of municipal wastewater-treating anaerobic digesters from USA - AD_UKC097_MetaG (SPAdes) (version 2) | ecosystem: Engineered > Bioreactor > Anaerobic...
GCGAGGAAACGACGGCAAGCTCGGACATGGCAAGCAGGCCGTTGAGCAGGATCAGGACAAGGACGGCAAGGATTTCAAAATACAGCATGGCAATCTTTCCGGACACTGCGCAACGGAAGCCGCCGGGTAACCGGTTCTCTCATCCGCCTTCCGTTTTTCTCAACCGGCATGCCGGCTCTTGCCGGGAAGGCATCCCCTTCAGGAATCTCGGGCCCATGACCCCTTTCCAATTCGCGTCATGCCGTGGTTACCGATCGTCGAGATCCTCCAAGGGTCTCCTTGCCTTCACGTCATCGATGAGAAGCCGCACTCCCTACGTTTTCATCCTGCAGCCGAACTTCGACGCGCGTGCGGCCATCCTCGGTGCGGTAGAGGAGCAATTGGCTCTGAGCGGGTAACATCCGGTCTTGATCATTGGGTCCAAAGTTCTTTTCCATCTCATGATCCATGCAAGCGGCAGACTTTTTCGGCGAGAACTTTTCCGACCAATTCGCTGGATTGGAAAGTCATTGAGTCACGACATCATTTCTGTGCCGCCTGGCCGGTTCTTCGGATGACTTTATCAGCAAATAGTTCCGCCATTACCGATCTCCTCCTGAACCAGTCTCGTTTGCTCGCCTTTCCTCAAGCCAGTGGTCAATGGCTCCTTTCCGGAAGCGCCAGTGACGGCCGATCTTTTGGGAGGGGATCTTGCCTTCCCGAACGAGCTTGTAGAGCGTCGATTTCGGTATCTTCAGGTAGGCGGCCAACTCTTCGATGGTCAGGACCTCTCCCGGTTTTTCTTCCATCAAATGTTCCTTTCTGGTCTCATGGCAAAGATCGACCCGGTTTGCCTCATATCAAATATGTAATTTGCAGTTATTGACAGTTGCTGTCAAGCGCTTTTGGAAGTGCAGAAGGAAAAGTCAGCGCCGGATTCCGCCGGTTAGCTCCTTGAAGCTCCCGATCCAGCGATCCCTCACCGCTTAGAGCCAGACCGGGAGCTCGCTTCCGTTTGCCCGGACATAATCCAGGACGCGGCGATAGAGGCAGGAACCGCCGTGGTGGAGCCCCTCCAGCCGGTCGATGGCCGTGAGGCGGGTTTCTTGGTCGTCGAAAATGAGAAGCTCCCCTACACGAAGCCCCAGGGCGCGCCTGTCGGGTTCTTCGGGAGCCGTTCTGGACACTTGGATTGCGCATTGGGGATTGCAGATTGGGGATTGAAAAAACATTCGGCTGAATTTGATTTGAGCGAAATCTATAATCCCCAATCCGTAATCCACAATCACCCCGAGCCCTTGCTTTCACGGGCGACGCAGTCGAAGGGCCCCACCGGATACGCGGCCAGGTCCTCGCGCCGGAACACCACGAGGCTCATGGGCGGGACCGGAAGATCCCTCCAACCCTTTTCCTCCGCCAGCACCCCCACAACAGTCTCCAATCTCACGGCCGATTCCGCTGTCTGGTAATCCGCTTTCGCCGGACCCACGGGTCCGGCTTTCGGCAGATACCTACCGGAGGAGGGTTCGAAACGTCGAAACGGGGTGCCCGGATGTGACCAGGCTGTTAAACAAGGCGGGGTGAAAAACGGAAAACGGGAGAATTCGGAAAGGACATTTTCGGTGAGCGCCTGTAACCCCCAGGGTTGCACCCGGCCCCCGGACTGCGGGCTTCGAAACGGAGAATCAGGGTAAATGTGCGGGCGGGCGTAAGTCGGCGTGGGCACGCCAGAAACGACGAGACCCCGGGGGGATCAACCCACGGGGTCTTGCGTTAAACGGGAACCGCCGGAATCGGCGGTTTTATTTCTGGCTCCCCAGCGCGGACTCGAACCACGGACCCGCTGGTTAACAGCCAGCTGCTCTACCGACTGAGCTACTGGGGAGCAAATTTCCCAAGAACAAATCCTGCGCGTTGCCGGTGCAGGGTGGCTCTATAGCAGAACTTTCTTCCTTTTACAATCCTCTTTTTCGGGCCGTTCTCAACGGCAGTTGCTGCAGGTCGTCAGCTTCGCGAAGGGAACCCCGGTGGTCCGGCTGATGTACTTGAGCTGGTCCTCGGGGGCGAAGTACTTCCCGCAGACGGCGCATTCCGTCATCTGGAACACCTTGTTCCAGATGATCCTCTTGTCGTCCACCGCCTCCATGGTGACGAAGCCCGTGGGGCAGACGAAAGCGCAGGAGCCGCAGCCGATGCAGGCGTTGGGATCGAACCCGATCCTCGGCTCTTCGAGGTCCCTCTCCGGACCGCGGTCCTCGAAAGCAAGGGCGCTCACCCCGACGATTTCCTTGCAGGTCCTGACGCACAGACCGCAGAGGATGCAGTCGTGCTCCTCCCCCTTTTCGGAGAAGACGTCCACGCCGAGACGTTCCGCCATCTCCCGGACCGCCTCCGTCTCCGGATACCGGTAGTACAGCATCTCGGCGACGGCCTTCCGGTTTTCCAGGACCTTTTCCGAATCGGTGGCGATCTCCATGCCGTTTTCCACCGGTGTGTTGCAGGAGGGGACCATCTGCCATTTCCCGTTCGTCTTCACCTCCACCGTGCACAGACGGCAGGCACCGAACGGGCTCAGGTCCTTGTGATAACAGAGAGTGGGAATGTCGAGCTTCTTCTCCCGAGCAACTTCCAGGATGGTCGCCCCTTCCTTCGCTTTTTCCTTACGCCCGTTAATGACGATATTCACCATGATCGAAGAACCTCTTCTTCCGCGAATTACTTTCCTTTTTCCCAGACAGCCACCCGGTAGCACCGAAGGCAGCGCTTCGCTTCCTCCATCGCGCCGGCGTGGGAGAAACCGCCCTCCACTTCGCCGAAGCCCGTCGTCCGCTTCGCCATTTCCAGGAAGGGAACCGTCTCGGCCCCCTCCTTCACCACGTAGCCTCCCGCGCGCTGGGCCTTGAGATCGACGCCTTCGAAGGACAGCCCGCCGCCCGCCGCCTCGCCCCGGAGATACCGGTCGATGCCTTCAGCCGCCCTGTTTCCCGCGGCGATGGCCTCGATCAGGGTCGCCGGGCCGGTGACGCAGTCGCCGCCGGAGAAGATGCCTTCCACGCTTGTCATCATGGTCTTCGGATCGACCTTCACCGTCCCGTTCCTGTTTACCGAAAGGGACTTCTTCGAGGCCGTCACGGGGATGACCGCGCTCTGGCCGATGGCGCTGATGACGAGGTCGGCCTCCACGACGTGCTCCGAACCCTTCACCGGTTCGGGGCGCTTCCTGCCGCTCTCGTCAGGCTTTCCGAGCTTCATGCGAATGCAGTTGAGACAGGAGAATTTACCGGATTTCGACACGACTTCCAGAGGCGCCGTGAGGTAGCGGATCTTCACGCCCTCCTCCTCCGCGCCCTCGATCTCCTCCAGCCGCGCCGGCATTTCCGCCCGGGACCGCCGGTAGAGAATTTCCACGTCCTTGAAACCGAGCCGGACGCAGCTCCGGGCGCAGTCGATGGCCACGTTGCCGCCGCCGATGATGAGAACCTTCTTCTTCGGCGCAATCTTCTTTCCCAGGTTGAGGTCCCGGAGGAACTCGACGCCGTCCACGAGGCCGTCGCACTTCGTCTCCTCGCCCTTGACGCCCATCCTGTTGCCCGCATGGGCCCCCACGGCGAGGAACAGGGCCTGATAGCCCTTCTTCCGGAAATCGTCCATGTCGATCTTGCCGATCCCGGTGTTGAGGGCGATTTCAACGCCCGTGTCCCCGATGAGGCCGATCTCATGGCGCAGGATGTCCAGGGGAAGCCGGTAGTCGGGAATCCCCACGGCCGCCATGCCGCCCGCCTCGGGCAGGGTCTCGAACACCGTCACCCCGTACCCCTTTCGACGGAGGTTGTACGCCGCCGCAAGGCCCGCAGGACCGGATCCGATCACGGCAACCTTGCCGTCCTTCGCACCGGAGGGAACCGGCAGGGGCGCGCTTTTTTCCTTCCGCTCGAAGTCCGCCGCCGCCCGCTTGAGAAGACGGATGGAAAGCGGCCCGTCCAGGTCCTTGCGGACGCAGGCCGACTCGCAGGGATGGGTGCAGGTCCGCCCGATGACGCCGGGAAGAATGCAGTTTTTCCGGATCAGGCCAAGGCTGTCGGAGAACCGGTTGTTCCTGATGTATTCGATGTATCCGGGGATGTCCAGCGAGGCCGGGCAGGCTTCGATGCAGGGCGCCGTCACGGCCGTCCCGTAAGCCTTCCCGTCGATCTTGCGGTCACCCTTGACCACGGCGACGAAATCCGCCCGATAGTGCTTCACCGCGTCGGACACGGGGAAGAGGGCGGACTGCCCGAAATTGCACTTGGCATTGGCCGCCACGTCCCGGACGATCTTTTCGATTTCCGCCAGGTCGCTTTCAAAACCCTCCCCGTCGGCCATGTCCTTGAAAATATCGAGAAGCATGTCGATCCCGATCATGCAGACCGAGCACTCCCCGCAGGAGATCTTCCGGATCTCCGTCAGATACTGAACGGTCAGGGAAGGAACGTCCGCCCCGGGCTCGAGCACGACCAGCCCGTTCCATCCCATCACGGCGGCGGCCTTCTCTCCGCGCACCGGTACGGGAAACGGGACAGCCGCCGCCCGGGAAGCTTTCTTCGCCTTTCCCTTCCTGTTGTCGACCACCTTTCCGTTCCAGCTGCTAAATTCCAGTTTATCCATGCTTTCGCCACCTTACCCTGTTATTTGATGAACGGATCCCTTAATCCAGCATTCCCAGGTCGTACTTCAGATCCGACCAGGCCTGCAGATTTTCCACCTTGTCCAGAAGTTTGTTGTATTCCTGGTACACCCGTTCCTGGATCAACTTCGTCTGGTCCGGCGTAAGGTGCCGGAACCGCCCCTGGTGCTTGAGGTAGTCCTCCACCGGCCGCGGATTTTCGACATCGACGGTGATCCGGTATTTCCCGTCCTCCACTTCGTACAGGGGGAAGATGAGCGTCTCCACGGCGAGACGGCCGAGGGCGATCGTCAGTTCCGACGCGCTGCGCCATCCGGTGGGGCAGACGGTGAAGCAGTGAATGTAGGAAGGTCCCTTGACCTTCTTCGCCTTTTCGACCTTGCGAATGAGATCGAGGGGGTAACTCGGGCAGACCGTGGCCACGTACGGCACATTGTGGGCGACCATGATCTCGGCGACGTTCTTTTTCCAGGTTTTCTGGCCCATGCTGACCTTCCCCGCGGGGGAGGTGGTCGTCGAGGCCCCCATGGGGGTCCCGCTGGACCGCTGGATTCCGGTATTCATGTAAGCCTCGTTGTCGAAGCAGACGAACATCATGTCGTGGCCCCGCTCCATGGCCCCGGAAAGGGCCTGGAGGCCGATGTCCATGGTCCCGCCGTCGCCGGCCATGCCCACGACCTTCACGTCCCGGTCGGCGATCTTGCCTTTCCGGCGCAGGGCCTTCAGCCCCGCTTCGACGCCCGACGCCACCGCTGCGGCGTTCTCGAACGCCACGTGGATCCAGGGAACCTCCCAGGCCGTGAAGGGATACATGCTGGAGACGATCTCCATGCAGCCCGTGGCATTGGCGATGACCACGTCCTCGCCGAGACCCTTGCAGACCAGCCGGACGCCCAGGACTTCGCCGCACCCCTGGCAGGCCCGGTGGCCCGAGCAGAGGTATTCCTTTCTGTCGACCAACTTCGGGGCATATAGATCAAAATTCTGTATCAGGCTCATTTATCCCCTCACTCCATAAAATTCGTAATCTTTCTCGACACCCTTCCGGTACGCCTCCAGGCTCTTCTTCGCCATGGCCTCGAAATCGTCGACGGCCACGTCCCGGCCGCCGAGACCCATGATGTAGTCATGGACGGCGGGAGGGTTCTTTTCGCCGTAAAGCGCACTCTTGATTTCCACGGACACCGGTCCGCCCATGCCGCCATGGACGATGGCCCGGTCCATGACCATGAGAAGCTTCGCCTTCCCGATGGCGGCCCGGAACTCCTCGAAGGGGAACGGCCTCCACAGGCGGATCTTCACGAGGCCCGCGGCGACACCCGCCTTCCGCAGCTCGTTCACGGCCACTTCCGCCGTTTCCCCCATGGACCCCATGGTGACAAAGACGCATTCCGCATCCTCCGTCTTGTAGGTTTCCACGAGCTTGTACTCCCGGCCGAACAGCTTCTTCCATTCCGCGAAGACGTCGAGAACGACCTTCTTCGCCCCCTTGAGCGCCTCGTCCTTCGCCTTCATGACCTCCGGAAAGATGTCGCCCATGGCGAAGGTCCCCATGGTCACCGGCTTGTCCGGATGAAGGGTCGCGTAAGGCTTCCGGGGGGGGAGGAACTTGTTCACCAGTTTCTGGTCGGGGAATTCGACCGGCTCCACCATGTGGGTCAGCTGGAAACCGTCGATGTTCACGCAGGTGGGAAGCATGACGTCCTTGTTCTCGGCGATCTTGAAGGACTGGATCGTGAGATCCACCGCCTCCTGGCCGTTTTCCACGAAGAGGACCACCCACCCGCAGTCGCGCTGGCTCATGATGTCCGTGTGGTCGTTCAGGATGTTCAGGGGACCCGATACGGCCCGGTTGGCGATTCCCATGACCACGGGAAGACGCATGGCCGAGACGATGGGCAGGATCTCGTGCATGAGCATGAGCCCCTGGGAACTGGTGGCCGTGTAGACCCGCGCCCCCGTGGCACAGGCCCCGGCGACGCAACTGATCGCGGAATGTTCCGACTCCACGGTGACGAACTCGGCATCGATCCTGCCGTCGGCCACGATGTCCGAGAGATGCTCGGCAATGTGCGACTGGGGCGTGATGGGATACACGGCCGCCATGTCGATGTTGCACAAGGCCACGGCTTCCGATGCCGCGATGGCTACTTCCATTCCAACTCGCTTTGCCATGGCTATCCCTCCTGAACCATCGTGATGGCGCCGGGCCAGCACTCATGGGCACAGATCCCGCAGCCCTTGCAGTAATCCAGGTCCGCTGCGAAGAAGCCCTTCTCCGTCTCCCGGATACATCCCTCGGGACAGAAAATATAACACAAACCGCATTTGATGCACTTTCCGTCGTCCCACACGGGGTGCTGTGCCTTCCAGCTTCCCGTGAGATACTCCCGGGCGTTGGCCGGGGCGGCGACGATGCACCCGGGACTGACTTCCTGCCACGTTTCAGGCCATTTCCTCTTCTTCATGGGCAACCTCGGATTACGCTGCTTTTAAAATGTTCAATTCGGTGAAAGCCCGTTTCAGGGCGGTCATGTTCCTCTGGGCCAGGCGGCCGAACCGGTGTTTGAGCAGGTCCGTCAGGGAGTCCACCTTGATGGGACTGACGGCCTTGATCACCGCGCCGAGCATGGTGGTGTTCGTGATGGGAACCCCCAGTTCCTCGCGGGCGATCTTCGTGGCATCCACCGTGGCGACCGTTCCCCGAAAGCCCGTGTTTTTCCGGACCTCCTCGGGACTCTTCGCCGTGTTCACGATGAGCACCCCGCCTTCCTTGAGACCGTCGGTGACATTGACCAGGCCGATCAACGTCGGATCGAGCACGACGACCACATCGGGCTTGTATATACCGGAACGGATCTTGATCTGTTTTTCATCCACGCGGTTGAACGCCGCCACCGGGGCGCCCCGTCTTTCCGGGCCGAAGCTCGGGAATCCCTGGGCGTACTTCCCTTCGGCGATGGCCGCCTGGGAAAGCATTTCCACCGTTGTAACGGCACCTTGACCGCCTCTTCCATGCCACCTGATTTCAATCATGGCCGACATCTCCCCATTCTTATTGCTGGCGTTTCCTCAATAAACCAAATTTTAATATTGAAAAGACCTTGTCTTGTCAATACAAATTTCACGGAACCGTCATTTTTTTCAGGAGGGCGTGATCACGTCCCCGCGGGGGACCGTCTTTCCCGCCCGAAGGTCCGGACCGCTTCCTCATAAAGATCCCGTCCCTCCCGGTCGTTGACCACGATGAGGGGGAACTCCTCCACGAGAAGTTTCCGGACCGCTTCCGGGCCCAGGTCGCCGTAAGCGACGACCAACGCCTCCCGGACGCACCGGGACAGCAGCGCGGCGACGCCCCCCATGGCCCCGAAATACACGGCCCCGTGCTTCCGGATGGCCTCGACCACCTCGGTGCTTCTCTTTCCCTTCCCGATCATGCCCCCAAGGCCCCGCTCCAGGAGGGCGGGCGTGTACCGGTCCATCCGGGATGCCGTCGTCGGACCGACGGCCCCGATCACCGCCCCGGGCGGCGCCGGCGTCGGGCCCGCGTAAAAAATGACCCGGCCTTCCAGGGGAAAGGGAAGGGCCTCCCCCCGGCCAAGGGCGTCGAACATCCTTCGGTGGGCCTGGTCCCTGGCGGTGTAGACGAAACCGCTCAGGAGGACCCGGTCCCCGCAGCGAAGCTGGGACACCGTATCGGGGGAAAGGGGCGTTTCGATTCGTTGAACGTTCTTCACAGCGTTTCCTCCCGGTGCCGGGCGGCGTGGCACTGGAGGGTCACCGCCACGGGGAGGCTCGCCAGGTGGCAGGGCTCCATTTCCACGTGGACCGCAAGGGCCGTCACGGCGCCCCCGTATCCCTGGGGGCCGATGCCGAGCCGGTTGACCCCTTCGAGGATCTCCCGCTCCAGGAGCGCCGGCGAGCCGCCGGAGGGGTGCGGCTTTCCCACGGGCCGCAGGAGGGCCTTCTTGGAGATCAGGGCCGCCCGCTCCAGGGAACCGCCGATCCCCACGCCGACGATGACGGGGGGACAGGGGTTCGGACCCGCCCGCCGGACCCGCTCGACCACGAGGTCCCGGATCCCCTCCGGACCGGCCCCAGGGAGCATCATGTCGACGGAACTCATGTTCTCGCTTCCCCCTCCCTTGGCCATGACGGCGATCCGGAGGCCGTCGCCGGGGACGATTTCCGTGTGCACGACCGCGGGGGTGTTGTCCCCCGTGTTCTCCCGGGTGAGGGGATCGCACACGGACTTCCGGAAATACCCGTCCCGGCTCGCCCGGCGAATCCCTTCCTGAACGGCGGCGCCGAGGTCCCCCCCGGAGACGTGGACGTCCTGGCCCAGTTCGAGGAACACGATGGGTAGTCCCGTGTCCTGGCAGATGGGGATTCCCGTTTCCTCCGCGATGTCCGCGTTTTCGAGGATCTTTTCGAGGGCGTCCCTGCCGGCGGGGGAGGTTTCCCGTTCCAGGCCCTCCCGGACGGCGTCCCGGACGTCCCCGCCGAGGGAAACGTTGGTGAGGAGGTACAGCTTTCGGACCGTTTCGGTGATTGTTTCGGCGGAAATCTCCCGGACCGGAGGCATGGGTCTTCCCCCTACAGGTTCCGCCGGAATTCCATGGCCCGGGCCATGGTCATCCGGTCCGTGTACTTCAGGTCCCCGCCCACGGGGATCCCCATGGCGATCCGGGTCAGGGTCACGCCCTTTCCCCGGAGGACTTTGGCCAGGAGGAGGGCCGTCGCTTCCCCCTGGACGCTGGGGTTGGTGGCGACCACGACCTCCCGGATCGACCCCTGCTCGATCCGCCCGACGAGGTCCCGCAGGCGGAGCTGCTCCGGCCCGATGCCGTCGATGGGGGAAATGGCGCCGTGGAGCACATGGTAGAGCCCCCGGTAACTTCCGCTTTCCTCGATGGCCATGAGGGAATCCGGTTCCTCCACCACGCACAGGACCTCCCGGTCCCGGGCGGCATCCCGGCAGATGGAGCAGGTTTCCTCGTCCGTCAGATTGAAACAGACGGAACAGAGCCGGATTTTCTCCTTTACGTCCCGGATGCTTTCGGCCAGTCTCAGGGCGTCGTCCCTGGAGGCGTTCAGGATGTGCAGGGCAAGCCGGGTCGCCGTCTTTTCACCAACCCCGGGAAGCCTGCCCAATTCCGCGATGAGTTTACGGATCGGCTGCGCGTAGCCCGACATGAGGACTTTCCGTCACATCATCCCGGGGATCTGGAGCCCCCCGGTGATCTTGGACATCTCCGCCTGGGCCATTTCCTGGGCCTTCCGGACGCCCTCGTTCACCGCCGCGGCGACGAGGTCCTGAAGCATCTCCACGTCGTCGGGGTTGACCACGTCCTTTTCGATTTTCAGGGACACGATCTCGAACCGGCCGTTCACCACCGCCGTGACCATGCCGCCCCCCGCCGAGGCTTCCACGGTCTTCAGGGCCAGCTCCTCCTGCAGCTTCATCATCCTGGCCTGGACCTGCTGGGCCTGTTTCATGATCTTTCCAAAGTTCGTCAAGGGATGTACCTCCTCTTCAGCTTCCGTTTTTCGGAATGACTTCGCAAATTTCGGCGCCTTCGAAAACGTCGATGACCTTCTGGACGTTCGGGTGGTTCAGGGCTTCTGTCCGGATTTCATGGTTGCGCCTTCCCCTGGCCTGCCCGTTGGGGGGAACGTCGTTCCGGCCCCCGGGCCCGTTGGAAAGCCGTTCCGCCCGGATGGTCACATCCTTCCCGAGACATTCCCGTCCAAGCTGTTCGAGGCGCACCCGGTTCTCATCGGCCGACAGATCATCGAAAAACACGTAATTCCCGGGAAACCCGATCCGAAAGACGTTCTCCTCGAAGCCCAGGAACTCCCCCGGTTCGATCCGGCACCAGAGGGGCTGGCTGAACCGCTTCACGTGCGTCTTGAACGCGTCCCAGGCCTCCTTTCCTTCCCGGTTCCACTTCTCCGGCTCCTCCCGGCATACGGGCGCGGCGTCGTTGTTCAGGGGCGCCGGCTCCTCCCTCGGAGAAGCAGGGACGGTCCCCCTTCCGGCCGGCGCGGCGAGACGGCCCTCCAGGGTTTCCACCTTCCTCAGGAGTTCGTCGATGGGGACCAGGGGGGCCAGATAGGCGAGGCGGACCACCGCGCACTCGAGGTTGAGCCGGGGGTCCATGGCCTTTCGCATCCCCTCCTCCTCGTCGAGAAGGGCGTCGATCCGCCGCTGGAGATCGGTTCTCGCGGTCTTTTCCGCCAGGGCCACGAGGTCCTTCACCTCGTCCTCCGGAAGATCGAGGGATTCCCCTCCCCCGGTGACCTTCACCCGGAGGAGATGCATGAACGCCTCGAGGAGAAGCTGGTAGAAATGCCGCATGTCCACGCCGGAGTAATAGGCCTCCTGAACGGCCTTCAGGGCTTCGCCGGCCTTCCTGTCGAGGACGGCCCCCATCAGGCGCACCAGGAACCGCCGGTCCTGGAGGTGAAGAATGGCCTCCACGTCCTCGTCGGAGATGGCGGACCCGCTGTAGGAAATCACCTGGTCGAAGATGCTGAGGGCGTCCCGCATGCTCCCTTCGCCCGCCCGGGCGATCCAGACGAGCGCCCGGTCGCTGACGGAGATCTCTTCGGACGCCGCGATTTTCCTCAACTGGCCGGCCATCTGCTGGATGGACACCCTCCGGAAATCGAAATGCTGGCACCGGGACAGGATGGTCGCGGGGATCTTGTGGTTTTCCGTGGTCGCAAAGACGAAAAGGACATGGGCCGGGGGCTCTTCCAGGGTTTTCAGGAGGGCGTTGAAGGCCTCCTTGGTCAGCATGTGGACCTCGTCGATGATGTACACCTTGTACCGGGAGGACACGGGGGCGAACTTGATGTTCTCCCGCAGTTCCCGGATCTCGTCGATCCCCCGGTTCGACGCCCCGTCGATTTCCCGGACGTCCATGGAAACGCCGTCCCGGATTTCGCGGCAATTCACGCACTCGTTGCAGGGAATCTCGGAGGGCCCCCGGACGCAGTTCACCGCCTTGGCCAGGATCCGGGCGACCGACGTCTTTCCGATGCCCCTGGGGCCGCTGAAAAGATAGGCGTGGCCGATCCTTCCGAACCGGATGGAATTCTTCAGGGTCCGGACGGCATGGTCCTGCCCGACCACGTCTTCAAAGACCTGGGGCCTCCATTTCCGGGCAAGAACGAGATATTCCATGATCCGAAACGATTCGAGAACGGTTCCCCGCGGGCGAGGCATCCGGGCGCCGGGGCGGCCCGTGAACACGGGAGCGGTCTTCGGGATTTTCCCTGTGAATATAAAGATAGCCAGGCTTATCCGCAGCACACAGAGGGGTTTGCTACCGCTGCTTCCTCCCGGACCTGACGGGGTTCACAATCCTCTGTTGCACGGGACCCGGCTATCCATCCGCAAGACATGCTGCATTCATGGCGGAGAGAGGGGGATTCGAACCCCCGGTACACCTTTTAGGGGTGTACACACGATTTCCAATCGTGCTCCTTCAGCCAGCTCGGACATCCCTCCGCAATCTTCAATCCTTCAATACATCCGGACGGCCAACGGACCGTATTCGTGTCAATGGCGGAGAGGGCGGGATTCGAACCCGCGTGAGGGCTTTTGGCCCCCAAGTCGATTTCGAGTCGACCCCGTTACGACCACTTCGGTACCTCTCCGCACCTCTCCCGAAAGAGAGGGTCACATTATCCTCTTTTGACGAAAAAATCCACTCAAAATTTCGCTGCATTCGCCCTCCAGGATGCCGCCCGTCCAGGATGCGCAATGGTTCAGACGCTCATCCCGGAGAATCCGGTACAGGGATTCCACGGCCCCGCCCCGGGGATCCCGGCACCCGAAGACCACCCGGCCGATCCGGGCGTGGAGAACGGCTCCGGCGCACATGATGCACGGCTCGAGGGTCGCGTAGAGGGTCGTTCCCGGAAGCCGGTAGTTGCCCCGTTGCGCCGCGGCGGACCGGATCGCCCGGATTTCCGCATGGGCGGTGGGGTCGTTCAGGGCGATGGGACCGTTTCCCGCCCTCGCCAGGACATCCTCCCCCGCAACCAGGACGGCCCCCACGGGGACCTCGCCCTCCTCCCCGGCCTTCCGGGCCTCCTCGAGGGCCATCCGCATGAACCGCTCGTCCATTTCCTTCTCCCGATTCATGAAACGCCTCTCATTCCGAAAATGCCTTCCCGGGGGTCTCCGCTGTACAAATCCGTCCGATGCCGCTATGATAGGCTCCAAAAAGACGCCTGGGATCATGATGACGCGTAAATTTCTTTTTATGGCCGTGGCCCTGTCCCTGGCCGGCCATCTTCTGTTCCTCGGCGTATCCGGCTTTATGGCCTTCCGGGGGCCCGGCGGGGACGGAGAGATCCTGACCCTGTACCTCGATGAAAAAAGCCCCGCCCCCGAGGCTGCGAAAAAGGACCGGCCCGAGGAACCCGTCAACGGGAAAAAGGACGATGCCGCCCCCGTCGTCCGGGAGGATCGGGTCTCCCTTACGGAAGGGAACTCCCCGTACCGGGACTACCTCGTGGCAGTCAAGCGGAAAATCGAGCATCAATGGGGATATCCCGGCGAGGCCCTGGACAGGGGAGCGGTGGGAACGGTGGTCCTCGAGTTCGCCATCGCCGCGACGGGGGCGCTCGCAGGCACCCGGGTCCTCGAACCGTCCGGTGAAACCGTCCTGGACCGGGAAGCCCTCCGGGTGGTCCGGGCGGCCGCCCCTTTCCAGCCTCTGCCCCTGGCGTTCCGCCTGTCCCGGCTCTACGTCGTCGCCCGGTTCCGCTACGAAATTTCCCCGATGTGATCCCCCTTTCCGGGACGGGCCCGGAGAACGGGAAAGCCGGGTTACGGAAACGTCATGACCAACGAAAAAAGGATCCTTCTGTTCAGTTGCGCCGCCCATTTCTTTTCCCATTTCTTCGAGCTTCTCTTCCCGGCACTGGTCCTCCCCCTGATGGACCACTTTCACAGGAGCCTTCCCGAGATCCTGAAACTGAGCTTTCCCATGTACCTCCTTTTCGGCCTCGCCGCCCTCCCCTGGGGCATGGCGGCGGACCGCTTCGGCAACCGGAAGAGCATTCTCGTCTTTTTCCTCGGCTGCGGGGCGGGGTCCCTGGCCGCGGCGGCCTCCCCCTCTGAAACCGGCCTCCTCATCTCCCTCGGGGCCATCGGCCTTTTCAACAGCATCTATCACGCCGCCGGAATCGGGATGCTCTCCAAGGGCATGCGGAACCTGGGCACGGCGCTCGGCATCAACGGGGCCTTCGGCAACCTGGGAATGGTGAGCGCCCCGTTCACGGCGGGCCTTCTCAACTGGCTCTTCGGCTGGAGGGCCGCCTTTCTCCTTGCCGGCGGGGCCTGCCTGCTCTGGGGAATGTTTCTCGCCATGGTCCCCATCGACGAAACGCCGGTCCGGTCCGGCGAAGACGGAAACACGCCCGGGGGTCCGCCGCAGGCCCGGCTGATCCGGTACTTTCTCATCCTGTGCGTGGTCATGACCCTCTCCGGATTCGTCTATCGCGCCAACAGCGTCGTCCTCCCCGCCTACCTGGAATACCGGGCGGGCTTCCTCTGGGAACTGCTCCGGCATTTCTCCTTCGGAAACCTGGCCAGCGTGAAAACCCTGGCGGCCACCCTTCTCGCCTCCTTCGTGTATCTCATCGGGATCGTCGGACAGCTCGCCGGGGGAAGGCTGGCGGACCGATACGACCTTCGCTGGCTTTATTTCGCCTTCCATGCCCTGAGCCTGCCCTTCGTCCTGCTCATGAGCGTCCTTTCCGATCTTCCCCTCGTCGTCGTCACATCTCTCTATCTTCTTTTCGCCCTGGGGATGCAGCCCATCGAAAACAGCCTCATCGCCCGGTTCACGCCGTCCCGCTGGCGGAGCACCAGCTACGGAATCAAGTTCATCCTCGTATTCGGCGTGGGGTCCCTGTCGGTCTATGTGACGGGATGGCTGAAGGAAACCTGGGGGTTCGAATCGATTTACGTGGCCGCGGGGATCCTCGTGTCGCTTCTTCTCACCTGGATTCTCATCCTCATCCGGGCATCCCGGGGGTTCCCCTGCAGGAACGGATGAGGGACGGGCACGTCCCCGGGGACGGCAGGCGGCGCCTCCGTTCACGGGGACATCCGGGCGCGGATCCCCTGGAGGCGCAGGAGGATGTCCCCCGCCTCCCTTTCCAGGGAGGCAAGCGATTCCAGGGATTTCCCCTTCACTTCCTCCTCCTGGTCCACGAGCTTCTCGATATCCGAGAGATCCGCCGTCAGCATCCGGAAACGGTCCTGGATCCGGCCGTACAGAACGTCCGCCGCCAGGTCGAGGAGTTTGAACATGTACTGGTACTTGAGGTTTTCCCGGTAGTCGCTCATGTGAAACACTACGGAACGTTCCGTCTCCCGCCGGATCCGCTTCAGGCTGTCCTCCAGGGCCCGGCGCGCCCCCGGCGTGCCGTCCGGTTTCTCTTCCCTCCGAAGCCACCGTTTCACGGTGTTCACCAGATTGTACATCCCCAGGCGGACCACGCCTTCCGTCCGGATCCCCGCGGTGTAGTGCAGGGCCGCCGCGAGGGGCGGGACGGTGAGGCCGGCCTGCCTGCGGACGCCGTCGATATTGAGGGAGAGGGGTTCCTCCGCCTGCAGGGTTCCCGGGGTGAGCCCAATTTTCCTCAGGGCCTCCTCGTACCGTTCCAGGGTGTCCCGGACCATGGACTGATAGGGCTCGGAGATTTCCGCCAGCCGGCCGGCCGCTTTCCGCTCCTCCCGGCGGATGTACTGAACCAGCCGGGGATTGACCGTTTCCGCCAGGTAGAGGTCGAGGGAGCGCTTGAACTGCTGGAACGTCTTGTACAGGGTGGCTGAAAATCCCATCCCATCGAGGTCCTCGTCCGCCTCCCCGAAGACCGGGGTTTCCTTCCGGATGAATTCCTGGATCCCCTTCACGATCTCGCCGAAATGGGGATCGAGAAACCCGTCGACGTCCTTCTGGATCTCGCCCCGGATCTTCTGAACGGCCCCGTCCAGGGTGTCCCGGATCAGGGCCTTTACGCCGGCCACCCGTTCCTGTTCCTTCCGGATCCTGTCCATCATGCCGCGGACGTCCCCCCGGTTCGACGCAAGCAGGTCTTTCGTGACGCGGGCCCGGTCATGCAGTCCCGTTACGGCCACGCCGAACCGTTCCACGTGATTTTTCAGCAGGAGAAGAACCCGGTCCCGGGTCAGTTTTTCCCGGAAAAGGGATTCGAAACGGACCCGCTCCTCCTCGGACCAGGCAACCATGTCCCGGTCCTCCTCCCATTGCCCGAGGCGGGCCAGGTCTTTCCCTGAAAGAAGGTCCTTCTCCTTCCGAAGGAGATCGTAAAGGGTCGAAAACGCGAACACTTCCGGATCCTCCCGGACCATTTTCAGTTCGTCCCGGACCCGCCCGGCCAGCCTTTTCATGTCCGCCAGGGTGTCGTGCTCGCTGAAATCGACGTTTACGACGAAACAGATGTTTTCCAGGAGACCCATCTTCTTGATCATGGAAAGAAACTTGAGATCGGCCTGGCGGATCCCCGTCCTGCTGCTCACGACGTACAGGATCAGGTGGGTCTTGAGCAGGTAGTCCTGGATCATGAGGAGGTGGAGGGGGTTGGTCGAATCGCTTCCCTGGCAATCGGCGAGTTCCACGTTGTCGTCCAGGTTTCCCGGCATGGGAATGCGCAGTTCCACGTCCCGCAGATAGACCGACAGGGCGTCGTCCCCCACGAACTCCCGGTGCCTCTCGAAGGTGTCGCCCCCGAATGCCTGGCTTTTTCCCTCCCATTCCAGGATCTCCTTCACCCGGTCGTACCCCTTGAGATAGGACGAAAGGAGGACCGCATTGGCGTCCGGGCCGTCGCCGTCGAGGAACTGCTCGGAACTCAATGTTGCGAGAAGGGCCTTCAGGTCGTCCCGGTCCTTCTCCCGGCGGATGTCGAATTCCTCCCGGTCCCGGCCGCCGGCGGAGGGGAACAGCACGAGGGCTTCCTGGATCTCCCCGTTGATTTCCCGGAAAGACTTGAAATCGAGCCGGGCCTCGAGATCGTTCCCTTTTCTCACGCGGGTGACGATGGAGGTGATCACCCCCGCCCCCCGCTTCAGGTAGTCCCCCCCCAGGAAGGCGTTCACGAAGGTGCTCTTCCCCGACTTGATGGAACCGACGACGGCCACGCGGAGGACATCCTCCCGGATCTGTTCCTCCATGGCGCCGCCGATCCGGTCCCAATCCCCGAAAGGGGAAGCCGGCATCCCGGGCACTGTTTTTGCATTTAAAAATAGCTTGGATATGTCCCGGCTCAAAAGGAGAAGATCGTTCTTCATGGATTCAAAGGTGTTCATGGGGCCCTGCCGTCCTTTTCATGGGGGTGGAGTGACACACCATACCGAATGAAACGGCTGCCTGTCAAGAATCACCTCTTCGATCGTCAAGGAATTTTCGGGCCTTAACGAGCCGGGAAATTAAGACCGCCTTCAAAGGCCGAAAACAGACCATGGCAAGTATTGCATCGGTGTGTTAGGGAAACTACACTGCTGTAAGTCGTCGAACCATTTGGGCGGGCGGAAGCCCGAAAACGAACCAGGAAACCCGATATGAATCTTTTCATCGATCCGATTCAGAACTTCCAGGTATTCCACATTCTTTCCAGTTTCGGAATCCGCGATCTCATCGACGTCATCATTATTTCGGTTTTCATGTACACCGTCCTCATCTGGTTCTGGAAAACCACCTCCCGATTCGTTTTCACCGGCGTCATCATTCTGGGGCTTGTCTACATCGTTGCGCGCCAGTTGCAGCTCTACCTCACCGTGTATCTTCTCCAGGGATTCTTCGCCATTCTCCTGATCGCCCTGGTGGTCATCTTCCAGGAAGACGTCCGTCTTTTCTTCGAGAGGCTCGCCACGTGGGGCTTCATGAAAAAAAGGAAACAGGCCGTCCACGCCTACCAGGTCACGGACGTCCTCAGCCAGACCATCCCGGCCCTGGTCAAAAGGCACTATGGCGCGCTGGTCGTCCTCCGGGGCAACGATCACCTGGAGCGGCACCTGAAGGGGGGAACCCCCGTGGACGGGAAACTGAGCATGCCCCTCCTGGAAAGCCTCTTCGATCCCCATTCGGACGGCCATGACGGCGCGGTGATCATCGAGGACGGCCGGATCTCCAAGTTCGGATGCCACCTTCCCCTCTCCCTGGACGGGGAAAAGACCGGGCATTACGGCTTGAGGCACACGGCGGCCATCGGTCTCACCGAGCGTTCCGACGCCATGTGCATCGTCGTATCGGAGGAAAGGGGATCGGTGTCCATCGCCCAGGAGGGCGTCCTGCGGAACCTGGACAACATGGACCAGCTCCGGGACGCCGTCCGCCAGTTCTACCGGAGACCGTCCCCGGAAAAGGAGGGCTGGTCGTTCCGGCGGTGGATCCGGGAAAACACCTGGCAGAAGGTCATGGCCACCCTTCTGGCCCTCGGCCTGTGGATCGTTTTCACCACGCCCGGCGAAAGCATCCGGAAAGATTTCGACGTTCCCCTGGTGTACCGGAACCTGCCCGCAGACTGGATCCTGGAGGAACCCATCCCCAAGGAATCGAGGGTCACTCTGGAAGGCGGCGCCCAGGCGTTCTCCCTGATCAATCCCGAATCCCTGAAAATCATCCTGGACATGTCCGACATCCGGGAAGGAAAGCAGTACGTGGTCCTTCAGGAAAATCAGATCCGGCTTCCCTCCAACCTCTCCCTCGTCCGGTTCGAGCCCCGCCGGATCCCGCTCGCGGCAAAGAAGCTCGGCCCCATGGAAGGGGTCATCAAGGTGCAGACCAGCGGCGATCTTCCGGCCGGTCTCGTGCTGAAGCAGGTCACCGCAAGTCCGGAGACCCTCACCGTCCTCGCCCCCGCGAACGGCAAGAAATCGGTGCGGATCCTGACGGAACCGATCAATCTCGCGGAGATCAGGGCCACCACCACGGTGAGGCCGAAACTCATCCTTCCCACCGACGCCCGGTTCGCGGAAAACACGCCGACCGCTGTGGACGTGACCGTCGAGGTCGCCGCGCAGGGAAGCTGAGCCGTATCCCGGAAGAAAAGAAGGGGAGGCCGGGGAACCGAAGCTTACGATTCCCCCCAGAGGAGGTCCCGGAGCCCGGAGACCCGTTCCGTGCGCCGGGCGGCCGCATCCCGGAAGACCGGCTCGGTCCCGCATACGATGACCCGTTTTTTCGCGCGGGTGACGGCTGTGTAGAGCAGCTCCCGGGTCATGAGCGGCAGGGGGCGGTCGGGAAGAACGAGGACGACCTCGTCGAATTCCGATCCCTGGCTCTTGTGGACGGTGGTGGCGTAAACGGTTTCGTGTTCCGGCAGCCGGAGGGGGTGGATCTTCCGGAAGGCGCCGCCGGGAAGAGAAAAGCAGACCGCCGTGCGTCCGGGGCCGTCGGCCCGGACGACCCCCGTGTCCCCGTTGTAGAGCCCGACCCGGTAGTCGTTCACGGAAATCATGATCGGCCGCCCTTCGTACCATCGGCCTCTTCCCGAAACGGCCCCCGCCTCCCGGAGAATCCCCTCCACGAGCCCGTTCACGGAAACGACCCCGAAAGGCCCCTCCCGCAGGACGCACAGAATGCGGAAGGAATCGAGAATCCCGAACATCCCGCCTGCGTCCCGGCAGCTTCCGAGCCCGCCGTAACGGGCTATGACCAGCGGGGCCAGGACGGACCGGAGTTCGCCGGGGCGGGAGACCTCCCGCCACAGGAGATCGGGGTGTTCCCCGCCGCGAAACAGGGAAACGGCCCCGCCGCCGTCGCCCTCGCGGACGGCCCGGCTTACGGCGCCGATCCCGCTCGTTTCCCCGAACCGCCAGCTTTTTCGGAGTTCCACCACCGACCGGGCCATGGCGGGCGGGTCCGCCTCCCCGGGAAGGGATTCGGGCGGACACCCCGCGACGGCCCCGGCGGCGGCGCGGAAATCGGCGGGATACCCGTGGACGCGGCCGGTGTCGCAGATGTCCCCCAAAACGGCCCCCGCGTCCACCGACGCGAGCTGGTCCTTGTCCCCCAGCAGCAGGAGCCGCGCCTCGGGACGGAGCGCCCGGACCAGGCCGGCGAGGAGGGGGAGGGCGGCCATGGAGGCCTCGTCCACGACCACGACGTCGAAGGGAAGGCGGTTCCTCTCGTGGCGAAGGAATCGAGAAGATTCCCTGGAGATCCCCAGGAGCCGGTGGATCGTGGCGGCCTGCCGGGGAAGGGTCTCTTTCAGGTCCGGGGGAAGGTCGAGTTTCTCCAGGGAACGGTGGACCGCATCCTGAAGCCGGGCCGCCCCCTTCCCCGTGGGCGCCGCGAGGGCGATCCGAAGCCGCCCCTTGCCGGCTTCCTGGAGGAGGACGAGAATTTTCGCGACGACGGTGGTCTTGCCCGTCCCCGGCCCCCCGGACAGAACGGTGAATCCGCCCGTGGCGGCGGCGAAGGCCGCCACCTTCTGCCAGTCCACGGCCTCCCCGGGCAGGGCCGGGAACAGCCGGGCGATTCCCTCCCGCAGGCGCAGGAACTCCTCTTCACCCTGCTCTCTTCGGACGATCCGGTCGAGAATGGCCGAGGCGAGGTCCCGTTCGCAGGCCCAGTAGCGGTAAAGGTACAGACGCCCCCGCCCGTCGAGAACGAGGGGGGCCACCGCTCCGGGAGCCGCCACCACGGGGGCCGACCGCAGCCGGGAAACCCAGGGTTCCAGGGCGGGACAGGCCGTCCCGTTTCCGTCCCCGGCGAGGGATCTCCCCGCCGCCGCCGCCAGGGGAAAGCAGACGTTTCCCAGGCGGGTCGCCCGGCTCGCCAGGGCGGCCGCGAGAAACACCTCCCGCGCGTCCCCGCCGGAAAGGCGCTCCATGAGACAGGCGAAGTGGACGTCCAGGAAATCGAACACGCCCCGTTCCCGAAAGAGGAGGATTTCATCGCGGTTCATCGGCCCGTTTCCTCCCCTTTTTCGAAATCCACCAGGGCTCCCGCGAGTTTCCCGATCCAGGCCCCCGGCGGCCTGTCCCGGAAGATCCCGTAACCGCTTCCCCTGCCCGGGTCGATGCCCCGGAGGAAAAGATAGAAGACGCCCCCGAAGTGGGTGTCGTACCCGTACCCGGGCATCCGGAGGGCCAGGTAGCGGTCCAGGGCCACCGTGTACAGGGTGTACTGAAGGTCGTACCGATGCTCCGCCATGGCCCGGGCGACTCCCGCCGGCCCGTAGCTCCCGGCCCCCTCTCCGAGGAAATTGGATTTCCAGTCCACGAGGTAGTACTTTCCTTCAAAGAGGAAAACGAGATCGATGAATCCCCGCATGAATCCCCTGGCGGGGGAGAAGCGGAGCCCCCCGAGATCGTCGTCCATGGCGGGGCCGGGTTCGAGGTCCCGCCGGGCGAGGAACAGGGACCGGAGCCCTTCCGGCGTCGTCCGCTTCAGGGGGAAATGGAATTCCAGCTCGTTCAGGCGGTGCTCCCGGGGAATCCGGGACAGGGTGAATCCGGGCCGCAGGGGATCGAGAGGCGTCGAGAGAATCCTCCGGACCATGGCGAGGACGGCCGCCCCCAGGGAAGGGTCAAGCCCGTGGATCTGAAGTTTCTCCTCCACGAGTTTCCCTGCCGCGGCCCCGTCCGTCCAGGTGAAGTCCCACTGCTCCAGGAGGTCGTGGAAAAAGAGACCCGTTCTCGTCCCCCGCGGCAGGGGGTCGCCGGTCTCCCGTTCCTCTCCCCGGGGCTCCTCCCCGGGAATGCCGTCCCGGTCGGCCGTCTCGGGACTGTCTTTCCCCTCGGCAAGGAGGGAGGAATAGCTGGCAAGGCGCCAGGTGGCGTCGACAACGCCCGGGAAAGGCCGGAAGGCGACAGGTTCCGTCTTCTCCCTGGGGAGCGGTCCGCCGTTTTTCCCCTCCCCCGGGAGGGAGGCGAGTTCTACGGCCCCGGGGGCGGCCGCGGCGAGGGATTCCAGGTCCTTTCGAAGGTCCTCGTCGGAAGCGGCGGGAAGCCGGTCCTCCATGGCCTCGATCTCCCCCCGGTCCCTCCGGTGCCGCAACAGCCAGGCCGGCGCCGAGGCCCCCCCGCCCCGCACCCGGCCCCAGGCGAAATAGCACCGCTCCCTCGCCCGGGTCAGGGCCACGTAAAACAGGCGGAGCGCCTCCGCAAGCCCCTCCGTTTGGGCGAGATCGACCCGTCGCCCCCGTTCCGGCGTACCGAGATCCAGAACAGGGCGGCCGTTCCTTTCGGGGTCATGGCAGTAGACGGGGTCCCCGTCCCCCGGGGGCCGTGGTCCCTCGTACGAAAAGGGGCAGAAAACAACGGGGTACTGGAGTCCCTTGCTCTTGTGAACCGTGACGATCCGGACGGCGTTCCCGTCGCTCTCCAGGCGGAGAAGGTCCTCCTCCCGTTCCTCCTCGGGACCCGTCCGGTCCCGCTTCCTCGACAGCCAGCCAAGCAGGCCGCCGGCGCTCCTCCTTCCCTCCACCTCCTCACGGTGAAGGAGTTCGGAGAGATGCAACACGTTGGTGACCCTCCGCTCGCCGTCGGGGAAGCCCATGAGCCGGACGATTCCTTCCTCCCGTTCCAGGAGCCGCTGGAACATGGCCATGTATCCCCGGTCCCGCCACAGGTCCCGGTACTCCCGGAACCGGACAAGCCAGGCCTCCCACCCCTCCCCGTCCTCCAGGAGCGCCCACAGGTCCTCCCCCTTGATTCCGAACAGGTCCGTCGCCAGCGCCGCCCGGAGAAGGCCCTCCTTCTCCGGTTCCGCCGCCGCCCGGAGGACCCGCTCCATCTCCAGGGCTTCCCAGGTGTGGAAAATGCTCCCCGTGCTGTAGAGAACCGCCCGGATCCCCTGGCGTTTCAGTTCCTCCTCCACGATCCGGGCCTCCCGGTTCGTCCGGACCAGGACGGCCATGTCCCCCTCGTGCAATTTCGTTCCGTCCCGGAGGGAGAAACCAGTCCCCAGGAGCCTCCGGATCTCCCGTCCCACCGCCCGGGCGAGCGTCTTCCTGGCGTCCCCCTTCGCGATTTCACGGCCTTCCGGTTCCGGCGCCGGGAGAAACCAGATCCTGAGGGGCGCCCCCGGGTCCCCTGCGGGTTCGTCGCCGGGAGGTCTCGCCGGTTCCACGGGAGGAAAGGCGATTCCGGGAAAGACGAAGGGCCGGGGAACGGGCGAGAACAGGGCGTTCACCCCGCGGACCAGGAGGGGGGTGGAACGCCAGTTCCGGTTCAGGGTGTACCGGTGCTCCGCCTCCGACGCGGCGGTCATGTACGTGAAGATGTCCGCTCCCCGGAATCCGTAAATGGCCTGCTTGGGATCCCCGATGAGAAAGAGGACAGCCTTCCCGGAACCGAAGAGGGTCCGGAAGATGCCGTACTGGATGGGATCGGTGTCCTGGAATTCGTCGATGAGGGCCGCCCGGAAGCGTTCCCGGACGGATCGTTCCAGCGCCTCCCCCCCGGGGCCTTCCAGGGCGTCGTGGAACCGGGTGAGAAGATCGTCGAAGGACTGAACGTTCCGCTGCCCCTTCCGCCTGTCCAGTTCCCCGCCCATCCCGAGGATGAGGGACCGCTTTCTTTCGACGAGAACGGCCTCGAAGACCGCCTGCAGGTCCTCCCATCGCCGCCGGAAACGGTCGCACTGTGTAAAGAAGGGGTGCCCCGGAAAAGCGCACCCTTTTTTCAAGGCGGATTCGATCTTCCCGGTGGTGAAACGGCCGATCAGCGCCGCGGCGTCGAACCCGTCCTCCCCGGAGGAGAAAAGCGCATCGAGGTCCCGGATCCAGGCAAGGACCTTCGATTCGGAGAACACGTTTTTCTTCAGGCTTTCGTGGCAAAGGAGGGGCCCGATCTCCTCCCGCCGGGACTCCCAGCACCGGGCGAGATCCCTGAAGGCCTGCCGGTACGCGCCCTCGAGGGGCGCCGTGTCGGGGGCGGGGCCGTCGGGGAGCACCTCCAGGTTCCAGCGGGCCGTGTCGTTGGGAAGGATCTTTTCGAGGTCGCCGGGGAAGAAATTCCGTGTCAGCAGAAAATCCACCAGGAGGGGGGAGGCGCCGTCCAGGGTCTTCCTCCAGAAGTCCTCGATGATCTCCCGCTTCAGCCCGCTCTGGTCGGTGACGAGTTCCGTGTCGAACAGGCCGCCGCTTTCGAACGCCCTGTCCCGGAGCATTCCCCTGCAGAAGCCGTGGATGGTGAAGATGGCCGCCTGGTCGAAGGAACGGAGCGCCCGAAGCAGGGTCTGCCCGGGATCGTGCGGGCCCTTCGGGGGAGCGGCCGCCAGGCCCATGAGGAATTCGTCCTTCACGACTTCCCCGGAAAAGGCCCGCAGCGCCTCACCGATCTTGGAACGGATCCGGTCCTTCAGTTCCGCCGTGGCCGCCTCGGTGAAGGTGACGACGAGAATCCGGTCCACGGAGAGGCCCTTTTCCAGGAGGAGGCGCAGGAACAGCCCGGCGATGGCGTGGGTTTTTCCGGTCCCCGCGCTGGCTTCGATGAGGTTCGCCCCCTCGAGGGGGCACTCGGAAAGGGAAAAGAGCGCCGGTTCCTTCACGGCCCGTCACCCCCGGCATGGTCGAAAAGGGGGGCGAGGACCTGTTCGGCAACAGAGGGGAAAGGCCCGCCGAGGGGGTCGGCAGACCCGAAGACAAGTTTCAGGATGGGATCGCCGCCCTCTCCGGGGGCGTACTCCCCGTCCTTCTCCCATTCCCGCCTCGCATCGGCGAGCGCGTCCCCGCCGGATTTCCCCTTCCCGAAAACCGCCCTGCCGTAGGCGAACGAGGTTTCCGGGAAAAAGGGCAGGGGATGCCGCAGGCCTTCCCAGTAGAGGGCGAGGAGGTCCTCCAGGATGGGGCGGGGGTGTTCCACCGGGCGGAAGACGTAAAGGGATACCTCGTCCCGTTTCCCTTTCCCTGTCTTCTTCTTTTTCCCCGCGAGGAAGGTCGTCCTCCGGGGGGTCCCCTCCTCGAGGGCGCAAAGGGCGAGATGGCGGATCCAGGCGGCGATATGGTCCCTCGCCCGGATCGTGCCGAAGCGATACCGGACGGCGCGGTCCCCGTGAAGCCCCTCGATTTTCCCGGACACATGGAACTCTCCCAGAGAAAGGTCCACCTCCAGCGATTCTTCCGGTTCCCCCGCCCGGGATTCCAGGACGACCCGGAAAAACTCCTCCACGGTCCGGCGGCTCCTTTCGTAGGTCCACACGCCCGGTTTTCCGTGGGGCAGGATGCCCGAGGCCCGCACGGCGGCGAACCGGCCGGCAAGGTCCGCGCCCCCCTCCTTTCTCCCCGCCAGTTCGTTCCCGAGGAGAAAGGCGTCGAGGCCCGACCTGAGATCCATGGGTTCCCGGTCGGAAGGGGCCGGCGCCTCCTCCCCCAGATCCATCCCCAGGCGCCGGACGAGAAGGAACCGGGCGGGATGGGAGAAAAAGCGGGCAAGGTCGTCAAGGGTCGTCTCCCGCCATTCCGGACCCGGTTCGGGCAGCAGCCCGGACAAAAGGGGCGCCGGCGGCGTCTTTTTCTCCTCGAGCCTGCGGGCCGCCCGGAAGGCGGTCCCGGAAAAGGAAAAGAGAGGCCCCTCCCCTGTGAAGTAGGCCCGGTTGAACCCCTGGAGCCGGTGTTCCGTCACCACGGGGTCCCCGTCCCCGCCTTTTTCCCGGGATTGTGTTCCCCCGATGTAATCGACGAGTTCGCTCACCACCACGGACGGGGGGTATTTCGCGTTGTCCCGGAGGTCCTGCCCCACGTAGCTGATCAAGAGGGCGTCCCGCGCCGAGAGGAGGGCCTCCAGGAAGAGATACCGGTCGTCCCGGCGCCGGGACCGGTCCCCGGGCCGGGGGAAACGGGCCATGAGATCGAAGCCGGGAGGCCGGGATTCCCGGGGAAAGGCCTCCCCGTCCATCCCGGCGAGGCAGATCACCCGGAAGGGAATGCTCCGCATGGGAACCATGGCGCAGAAGGTCACCCCCCCGGTGAGGAATCCGTATCCGAACCCGCTCGACGCGAGGGCCCGGGAGAGGTGCCATCGGATGGAACGAAGGTCGAGGCTTCCCCCGTAACGGGACGCCGTTTCCAGCCGGCCGAGCCCCCGGAGGAGTTCCCGGAGGGCGAGAAACTCCCGCTCCTCCCCTTCCCCCGGAAGGAAGAACCGGTCGAGAAGGTCCTCCAGGAACCGGCCCCAGCCGGAGAGGGACCTCGTCCCGCCGAGACCGCCCGCCGCTTCCGCCAGTTCCTCCACCAGGCGGACAAACCGGCCGAGGAGGGCCGCCTCCGTCCCCTCCCCGGTGTCGCAGGGCAAAATGCCCTGGAAAAGGGCGTCCCCCCGCCCCGGGAGGGCGTATCCGAGAAGAAGCCGCTCCAGCCCCGCCCGCCAGGTGTTTTCCCGGAATGCGGGCAGTCCCCGCGCCCTCCGGTCTTCCTCGTCAATCCCCCAGGCGATCCGGGTCTCCCGGACCCATTCCCCGATCCGTTCCACGTCGGCGGGCGCAAGCTCGAAACGTCCCCGGACCGCCGGGGACTGGAGGAGAGAAAGGACCGCCGTCACGGAGAAGCGGGTGCCGGGAAGGTCGAGGAGGGCAAGGAACCGGTCGGCGATCCTGCTTTCCCTTCCCATGGAACGGTCGGCGATGGTGAAGGGAATCCTGGGTTCGTCCTTTCCCTGACGTCCGAAGACGACCTGGATGTAGGGGGCGTATTTCTCGATGTCCGGGGTCATGACGAGGACGTCCCGGGGAAGGAGGCCGGGGGTCCGTTCGAAGCAGTCCAGGAGGAGGTCGTGGAGGACCTCCATCTCCCGCATGGGCCCGTGGGCCGAATGGACCTGGAGGGATCGGTCCTCCGGGGGGAAACTCCCCCCCTCCCTCCCGCGGCCTTCCCGGAGGTGAAGAATGTCCGACTGGACCGCCTTCAGGAGGGTGTCTTCCCCCGGGTCCTCGAAAAAGGCGTCCTCTTGTGCCCCGAAGGACAGGGCCCGGTCGATGAAGTCCCTCCCCAGGGCCCCCAGGGACGCCAAAAGCCCGTTCCCCTTCTCCATGTGGAGATCCTCTTCCGGAACCGAACCGCCCGTTTTTCTTTCGATCCTGCCCATCTCGCCGTCCGAAAGGATGTGGCCCCAGTATTCCCTGCAGGGATTGAGGAGGAAGAGGTTCACGTCCATGAAGGAGGAAAGGGCGGCCAGAATTTCCAGGTGAAAAGGCGGCAGGGTGGAAATTCCGAAGAGGGACACCCTTTGTGGAAAGCCGCCGGGCGGGCGGGCGCCGTTCCGGAGGGCGCCGAGGAGGGCGAGCCCCCGGCGGGCTCGGTGGCCGCCCCCGCCCTCCCGGACGAGGGCGCGCCAGAGGCGCGCCTGCCAGTGGTCCTCCCCGCCCTCTTCCCAGCGGAAGACCCAGTCGGGCCGGTAGAGCAGGTACTGGTCGAAGGAATCGGCGATCCGGTCGGCGAGCTGCAGGCGCCCGAGGGGGCTTTCCTCCCCCGCGAGGTAACGGGCGACGGGCCGGAAGGCCTCCTCTCCCAGGAGTCCGGGAAGAACAGCGAGGATCCTCCAGGGAAGGGTCTCCCGCTCGAAACCGGGGGACGGGGGTTTCTCGCCGGAAATCCGTTCGTGAACCCGGTCGACCCATTCGTTGGGATGAAAGAAGCGCAGATTGGCGGCGATCCCGTGGTGCCTGGCCAGTTCCAGGGAAACCCAGCGGGCCATCCCGCGGCTCTGGACGACGAAAAGCTCGGCCTCCAGGGGGGAGGGCGGTGTCTCCCGCAGGATCCCCGCAAGGATCGTTGAGAGGTTTTCCAGGCGGTTTCCCGTAACAAGCCGGAGGGTCATCGGACGGTCACGCGGATCAGGAAGGGACCTCCCCGGAGGATTTGCGGCCCTTCTCCCCGCCAGCCGGCTCCTTTCCCTGCTCCGGTTCGAGATCGTAGGTCCTGTCTTCCAGCAGGGGCGTGGCGGGCCGGGACTCGATCAATCGGCCGGCGCTCTGCTCCACCCGCAGGGTGAGGACGCCCCCCATGATGCGGATTTCGTAGTTCTTGCCCGAAAGATCGACGTCTTTCAGGGTTTCCTTCACCGCTTTTTTCAGATCCTTGAATTTCCTCTTGATTCGCATGTAAAGGAAGACGCACCCCCCTATGGCGCCGAGGAAGAGGAGGAGAAAGACCCACCAGGGCGTGGTGAGAATCTTTCCCACGAGCATCATGACGGCGAGGATCGCGAAGAGAAAGAGCACCTGGAGCCCCAGGACGAGGTACATGTAATAGAACCCCTGATCGATTTCCGCTCCCGTCGAATCGCCTTTGACTCCGCCTCCTTTGTTGCTTCCGCCGCGGAAAAAACGGCTCCTGACCATGGTCCTCCTTCTTTCCGCCCGGGATGGGCCCCGCCCGCGGATGTTCCAGTCCGGAAAAAGTATCATCCGCACCGGAAGGTGTCAATGGAAATCCCCCCGCGCCGTTTCTGGAAAGCCTGTAAATACGCGATTTTCCCTTGCGCTTCCCCGAAAGAATGCCTTATAAGAGTGAGAGCGAGAAGGGAGGAATCCATGGGAACGGACAACCTGATTTTTCTCGAGGTCATCGAGTGGTTCGACGAAACGGGGAAGGAACTGGTGCACCGGATCCCGGAGCGCGGCTCCGGGGAAATCAAGCTGGGGGCCCAGCTCATCGTCCGGGAAAGCCAGGCGGCGGTTCTCTTCTACAAGGGAAAGTCCTACGACGCCTTCGGGCCGGGCCGGCACACGCTCGCCACGGGGAACATCCCCATCCTGACCAAGGTCCTCGCCGTTCCCTGGGCCATGACGAGCCCGCTCCGGGCGGAAGTCTGCATGGTCAACATGAAGGTCTTCCCCAATCTGAAATGGGGAACCCGGGACCCCGTGGCCTTCCGGGACTCCGAACTGGGACTGGTCCGGCTCCGGGCCCACGGGGTCTTCAACATCCAGGTCGTCCAGCCCGTCCTTTTCATCAACACGCTGGCGGGGACCATGGGGACCTTCACCACGGAGGCGATCGAGGAGTACCTCCGGCGGGTCATCGTCTCCCGGTTCAACGACCACCTGGGGGAACACCTGGACACCCTCTTCAACCTCCCCGGGCGCTACGACGAGCTTTCCGCGGGGCTGAGAACCCGCCTGGAGGAGGACTTCGGGCGCTTCGGCCTGGCCCTGAGGCAGTTGTACATCGGCTCCATCACGCCGCCCCCGGACGTCCAGAAAGCCATCGACGACAAGGGCCGTCTCGCCGTCATCCAGGACCTGGACCGGCTGGTGAAAATGAAGGCGGCCATGGCCATGGAAAAGGCATCGGAATCGCCGGGAAACGCCGGATCCGGAATGGGCATGGGGCTCGGGTTCATGATGCCCGCCCTCTTCGCCGGACTCTTCCGGGGGGAAGGAACGCCTTCCGGCCCGGCCGGGGCGGCGGCGTGTCCCGACTGCGGAAATCCCGTTCCCCCGGACGGCCGCTTCTGCCCGCACTGCGGACACCAGCAGATCGTTTTCGACCGGTGCCGGAACTGCGGGAAGAACCTCCCCCCCAATGCCCGGTTCTGCCCGAGATGCGGCAAACCGGCGGACTGGAAGGGGGCCCCCTCCGTCTGTCCGAAATGCCGGGGGGAAAACCTCCCCGGTTCCGTTTTCTGCGACGGATGCGGGGAGAAGCTGCCCTGAATGGCCCTTACCGTCCGGCAGGAATGTCCCCAGTGCGGGGGACCCTTCGATCTCCCCGAAACCCGGAGGGTGTTTGCCTGCCCCTACTGCGGGGTGCGAAGCTTCCTCCACGGGGAAGGCCCCTTCCAGTACATCCTCCCCCCCGCGGAAACGGTCCGCGCTCCGCTGTGGATCCCTTATTTCCGTTTCCGGGGAATGGTGTTCACCTGCGCCGGGGAGTCGGTGCGCGGGAAGGTCGTGGACCTGACCGGCCTCGCCCTTGACGGGCCGGGGCTTCCCCCGTCCCTGGGGCTGCGGCCCCAGGCCATGAAGCTCCGCTTCCGCACGGCGGGGGTCCCGGGACATTTTTTCGGAAAGACCCTCGGCCTTTCCCGGATCATCGACCGGGCGGAACAGACCCCCCCCGTGGCCACGGGGGGGCCGGTCCATCTTCGGGCCTCCATCGGCGAGACCCTGAGCGTCATCCACCTCCCCCTGGAAGAAAGAAACCGTTCCTTCGTGGACGGCATCACCGGAGAGCCCCTCCCCGTTCCGGAGGAAACCGGGGACGCCTTCGCCGGATCGCCGCCCGACACGGACCCCCGGCCCCCGCGGTACCTCGCCACGGTCTGCCCCGAGTGCGGCTGGGATCTTTCGGGGGAAGGGGACAGCGTGGTGCTGCCCTGCGGGAACTGCGGCCGCGCATGGACGGCCGGGGGCGCTTCCTTCCTGGAAACGGCGCAGGAACGGATGGCCGGGGCACAGGACGGCCCGGCCCTCCCCTTCTGGAAGATCACGGCGGAACTCAAGGGGAGCTTTCCCGTATCCACCTTCGGGGATTTCCTCGAAGCGACCGGCAGGCCGGCGGGAGACCGACCGGGCCGGCGGGCCGGGCGCATGCTTTTCTGGATCCCCGCCTTCAAGATCCGTCCGGACCTGTTCCTCCGGCTGTCCGTCCGGATGACCCTCCGACAGGACCTGGGTCCCCTCGAGGAGGGTCCGCCGCAGGGGCGGGCGTATCCCGCCACCCTTCCGGTGGAGGAGGCCGTCCAGGCGATTCCCGTGGTCCTCGCCGAGGCCCTCCTGCTCAAGAAGGCCCTCTTCCCGGGCCTCCCGGGCGTCCGGACCGCGATGACGGACCACCGCCTCGTGCATGTCCCGTTCCGGGAGGGCCCCCTGGAGTACGTCCAGGACCGGCTGTTTCTCGGCATTCACAAAAAAACCCTCGATTTCGGCCGGCTTCTCTGAGACGGCGGAAATCGAGGGGTTTTCTTCGTCGTATCCTAAAGGGAGATGTCCAGAACCTCGAACTGGCGGATGCCGCCGGGCGTCTTGACGGTGACCTCGTCTCCCGGCCGCTTGCCGATGAGCGCCTTTCCGATGGGGGAGGTGATGGAAATCTGGAATTTGCTGAGGTCCGACTCCAGGGGCCCGACGAGCCGATAGGCGATCACCTCGGAACTGACCTGGTCCTCGAGGGTGACGAGGGAACCGAAGACCGCCCGGTCGTTCGTCAGCTCCCGGGGATCGATGATCACCGTCTGGGCGAGGTTGTTTTCCAGTTCCTGGAGCTTCCCCTGGAGAAAGGACTGCCGTTCCTTTGCGGCGGCGTACTCGGCGTTCTCCGAGATGTCGCCGTGGGACCGCGCCTCCTCGATGTCCCGGATGTTGGCCGGGATGTCGACCTTTTTCAGCTGCTCCAGTTCCCGGATCAGTCTGTCGAAACCCTCCCTGGTAATGGGAATTTTCTGCATACTCGAGCCTCCGTGGATTTTGAGGGGGCCTTCCGGGCGTAAGATGCCGTAAAACAGAAGGGGGGGTGAGAATCGGGAATGCAACTTCCCCATCCTCACCCCACCTTTCGATACAGTAGAAAAGAAGAGTCCGGAAAGCAATTTATCTCAAGCTTGGCGTTTCTGTACCAGACATCTTCCCGTTTGTCCACAGGAAAAATGACCCCCCGGCGGGGGAACCGCTAAAGCCGGTACACCCTTTCCCCGGGAAGAACGGTGATCCCGCTTTCCTTCAGGACCTCGATGGCCTCTTCGGTCCGGTCGAAGCGGAAGATGATGAGGGCGTTCTCGCCGCTCCGGTCGACAAAGGCATAGGTGTATTCCACGGTGATGTTCTTTTTCTGAAGCACGGCCACGATGCTGTGGAAGCCTCCGGGCCGGTCGGGGACCTCGACGGCGACGACGGGGGTCCTGCGGACGGTGAAACCGTTCTCCTGAAGCGCCTTTTCCGCGGTGTCGATGTCGTTGACGATGAGCCGGAGGATCCCGAAATCGGTGGTGTCCGCCAGGCAAAGCGCCCGGATGTTGATGCCGGCGTCCTTCAGCACCCGCGTGACAAACTCGAGTTTTCCCGGTTTGTTTTCGAGAAAAATGGAGATTTGTTCTACATTCATGGATGCCCTCCTTCCTTTATATCTTTCTCCTGTCGATCACCCGCTGGGCTTTCCCCTCGAAGCGCGTCAGCCCTTTCGCCTGCACCAGCCGCACCGCCGCCGTCACGCCCAGGTATTCCTTGATGTCCTTCGAAATCCGGCGTTCGATCTCCTGCATCTTCCGGACCTCGTCGGAAAAGAGTTCTTCCCCGACCTCCACCCGGATCTCCAGGGTGTCGAGCGACCCTTCCCGGTCCACGATCATTTCGTAATGCGGTTCCAACCCCTCGATGCGAAGGAGAATGGCTTCGATCTGGGAGGGAAACACGTTGACCCCGCGGATGATGAGCATGTCGTCGCTCCGGCCGGTCACCCGGTCCATCCGGACGTGGGTCCTGCCGCACCGGCAGGGCTCTCTCATGAGCCGGGAAAGGTCGCGCGTCCGGTACCGGATGAGGGGAAAGGCCTCCTTCGTGAGGGTCGTGAAGACCAGTTCCCCCGGTTCCCCGTTGGGAACGGTTTCGCCCGTGACGGGATTGATCACCTCCACGATGAAATGGTCCTCGAAGACGTGAAGGCCCTGGCGGCCCTCGGTGCACTCGATGGACACGCCCGGTCCGATGACCTCGGAGAGGCCGTAGATGTCGAGCGCCATGATGTTCAGTTTGTCCTCGATTTCCTCGCGCATCCTCTCGGTCCAGGGTTCGGCGCCGAGGACGCCCACCCGGAGCTTCAGGGACCGCATGTCCACTCCCATTTCCTCCCCCTGCTCGGCCAGGTACAGGGCGTAGGAGGGGGTGCAGCAGATGGCCGTGGGTCCGAAATCCTGGAGGATCATGATCTGCCGCCGGGTGTTTCCGCCGGAGATGGGAATGACGCTCGCGCCGAGCCTCTCCGCGCCGTAGTGGGCGCCGAGCCCCCCCGTGAACAGGCCGTACCCGTAAGCGTTGTGGATCATGTCGTTCTTCGTCAGCCCCGCGGCGACGAAAGACCGGGCCATGAGTTCGGCCCAGGTCTCGATGTCCCGTTTCGTGTACCCCACCACGGTCGCCTTTCCGGTCGTTCCCGAGGAGGCGTGCAACCGGACGATGCTCGTCATGGGCGCCGCGAAAAGGCCGAAGGGGTAGTTGTCCCGGAGATCCTGTTTCTCCGTGAAGGGAAGCTTCCGGAGATCCTCAAGCCTCCGGATGTCATCGGGCTTGATCCCCGCCTTGTCAAAGGCCTTACGGTAAAACCCCACGGTGTGATAAACCCGTTCCGTCACCTGCTGGAGACGTTTCAGCTGCAGGGCCTCCAGGGCCTCCCGGGGCAGGGTTTCAAACTCTTCATTGAAAATCATGTCCAGACCTCCTCGCAGGATACGGGGTCGCTTCCAGGCTCGATCCGCTCCGCGCTTCCCACAAGGGCCGGCTCGGGATCCCCCGCTTTGAAAAAAATGCAACTTTTCGTGTATCTAACACACCGCGACGGACGGCGCAACGGCCTTTTCCCGTCTTCTCTTCCCCCGCCGGCCATGGTAAAAAAAGACGGCAAAGTAAAAAGAGGAGAAAGGAGTCCTCCCCATGGGAAAGGAACGGGTCACCAGAAGACAGAAGGACGTCTCCCGGCTTCTCCGGGAGAAAAAGAACTTCCGGAAGGACCCCCCTCGGAAAAAGGTGAAAAAGAAATGACGCCTCCCTTCCGGTCACCGGGGGACCGGAAGAACGCCGTTTTTCATCCGGGCCCCGGCGATGAGGAGGCCGCAGATCGTCTTTCCGTCCAGGATCACCCCCTCCTCGATCATCTCCAGGGCCCGCCGGAAGGGAAGCCGGTGGACTTCAATGATTTCGTCCCGGTCCAGGTTGCCCGTTGCGGGAATGAGCCCCGAGGCGAAAAAAAGGTGAATCTTCTCGTCCGAGTAGCCGGGGACGGGGACGATCTCCCCGAGGGGCTGCCAGTGCCGGGCGTCACAGCCTGTCTCCTCGGCAAGTTCCCGCCTGGCGCATTCGAAAGGGGTTTCCCCCGCTCCCAGGGTCCCGGCGGGAATCTCCCAGAGTTCCCCGCCGGCGGCATGGCGGAACTGGCGGAGAAGAAGAACGGCATCCCCTTCCGCAACGGGAACGATGGCCGCGGCCCCCGGATGGCGGACCACATCCAGGTCCGTCGTCACCCCGTTGGGGAGGGTGACGTTTTCCCGGTTCAGTGAAAACACCCTTCCCTCGTGAATCCGTTCAACGCTGTTGACCTTGTATGACATGGACGAACCTCCCGTTTCATAGGTCCCCAAAGCCTGACGGCAAAGCCTTCATATTGTATCCGATCTCTCCTCCCAAAGGAAGACCGCGGACCCGGAAAAACTAGGGACTCTGACGGAAAAACGGGGACTCAGTGTCCCTGGTTTTTCCTTGAGTGTCCCCATTTTATTTGACAGGGGGAGAGGTTCTCCACTAAGATCGCTTTTTCGCTTCGGAGACCGTTCTCATGAAATTGAGGGACCGCCGCTTCCAGGGAAAGATCATCCTCGCTCTGACCCTGGTGCATTTCACCGGGGATTTCTACAATTCCTTCATCACCCCGCTCCTGCCCGCCTTCACGGAACGATTTTCCCTGACCCTTACCGAGGTGGGAATCCTGAGCGGGCTCGGGCGCTTTCTTGCCTTCGTCATCCAGCCCTCCGTGGGATACTTCGCCGACCGCTACCGGACACGTTTGTTCATTCTCGGCGGAACCCTGCTTTCCGTCGTCTGCATCCCCCTTGCCGGCATCGTTCCCTCCTTCGCCGTGCTGCTCGGCTGCGTCGCGCTGGGCTCCATCGGCTCCGCCATGTTCCACCCTTCCGTCGCAGGGATGATTCCCCTCTATTCCGGCTCCCGCCCCGGATTCTCCATGTCTTTTTTCAACACCGGCGGGACGCTCGCCTTCGCCGCAGGTCCCGTCCTCATCACCTGGTTCGTGGGGAAATACGGCCTCTCCGCCACCCCGCTGACCATGGTTCCCGGCCTTCTCCTCTTCTTCCTCATCGCCGCAGTGGTCCCCCTCCCCGAGGGGGAGGGCCTGGCAAAAAACGGATTTCTGGGAACCCTCAAGGAGTCCTTCGGAGAGGTCTGGAGGGCCATCCTTCTCCTGTGGGTCGTCATGGTCCTTCGGGCCTTCGTGGCCCATTGCTTCCGGACCTTCTTCCCTCTGCTCCTGGACCGGGAGGGCTTCAGCCTTCTTGCCATCGGGACGGTGGTCTCCCTCTTCACCCTGGCCGGAACGATCAGCGGGCTCATCGCGGGGGCCCTTTCCGACCGGATGGGGTTCCGGAAGATCTTTTACGTCGCCCACGGGCTGGCGACCCCGGTGCTCCTCCTTTTCCTCTTCGCGCATGGAGCCGGCGTTTACCCCATGGCCTGTCTTTCGGGCTTTCTCATCATGGCCACCCTGCCGCTGGGCGTGACGCTGGCCCAGGAACTCGCACCGAAGGGGCGCTCCATGGTGTCGAGCCTGATGATGGGTTTCGCCTTCGGCCTCGGAGGCATGATGACCCCCATCGCGGGAGCCCTGGCGGACCGCTTCACCATCCGGGGGGTCCTGTCTGTGGTCGCCCTTCTTCCCCTTCTCACGACCGCCCTCATCCCCTGGATGACGGAAAGGGAACGGGACCGCCGGGGGGTGTCCGCCGGCTGAACGTACCCTCGCGGGGGGAGGCCGTGACCCGCCGCTTGTCATTTTTCAAAAGGTGATTACATTGATTGGGTTCAGGGCAAAGCGATGATCCCTTCGGGGGGCCCTGAAAATTCCCCAGGACGGTCTCATGGAAATCAAGGACTATTACGAACTTCTGGAAATCCGGGAAGATGCATCGGACCGGGAGATCAGGGACGCCTACCGGAGGCGCGCCTTTCAGTACCACCCCGACCGGAACGAGGGAAAGCCGGAAGCGGCGGAAATGATGAAGAAAGTGAACGAGGCCTACGCCGTCCTTTCCCATGCCGAGAAAAAAAGGGAATACGATTTCCTCCGGGGGCAGTACGGTCCGGACGCCGCCTCCCGCTTCCGCCGGTCCCACACGAGCGAGGACATCTTCCAGGACTCGGACATCCAGCGGATCTTCGAGGAGGTGGCCCGTTCCTTCGGGCTGCGGGGATTCGAGGAAGTGTTCCGGGATCAGTACGGCAGCGGATTCAGGACCTTCGAATTCAGGAGGCCCGGCGCTTCCGGCAGGGGGTTCGTCTTCACCGGACCGTTCGCCCGGGGCGGCCGGGACGGCGGGGAGGCGCCGGGCGCGGAGGCCCTCGGGAAGCTGCCCCGCTTCCTTCTCGAAAAGCTGGGGGGGCTCATTCTTCCCCGCGAAGGGCGTGACACGGAGGACTCCCTGTTCCTGACGGAGGAGGAATCCCTTCAAGGGGGGGCCTTTCCCTACGAAGAGAAGCTGTCCGGGAAAAAACTCATGGTGAAGATCCCGCCGGGAATCGGCGAAGGCCGCCGCATCCGCCTTGCCGGCATGGGAAGGCCGGGAAAGAACGGCGGCAGGCCGGGGGACCTCTATCTCCGGGTCAGGATCCGGAAACCGCTCCTCGGCAGAATCGGAGATTTCCTCTCCCGTTTCGTAAAATAATCCGGACAGGGAAACCGCCGAATCCCACGGGGGCGACGAATACCGGTGCCCGCTCCGCCTCCCGCCGCGGGGGAGCCGTCCTATTCGCTTGACATACCGGCCCGCCGCGTTTATATGTTTGCGTGAGCATAACAATGGATGGGTCCCCATTATCCCTGAGGTCCCCGCAGGCACGTGAAAATTTTTCATGACAAGGCCGGAGAAACCTTGCCTTTCCAGGTAAAGAATGAGATAACCCCCTCATTCGAAAAGGCAGGCAGGAACACCGGGGATTTCCGGCCGTCAGGCGCGGGGACAGGGTGCCGTTGCGGCAGGAAGTCCATGGTGTGCTCACAAAAAATTGACGGCTTCGTAAAAAGCCCATATGCTGCGTTGCCTTTATCCCCGGGTCCGGCGTCGAGTCGTCTGCGCGCCTCACGCTTTGGGATTTGGGTGCCTTGCCTGCAAATTTTAACCTTTGCTGTTCGATAAAGCTTTTTTTGTCTTAAAGAGTTCGTCAAAACTGCGGAGGAACCCATGAGCAAAGTCCATGTAACCATCGACAACATCCCTGTTTCGGTAGAGCCGGGCACGACGATTCATCAGGCGGCGAAAAGCGTGGGTATCCACATTCCGACTCTTTGCGCGTCGACCGAGATCAAACACACGCCGGGGGCATGCCGGGTCTGCCTGGTCGATGTGGAAGGCCAGCGGAGCCTGGTCGCCTCCTGTGTCTTCCCCGTCGCGGAGGGCATGGTGGTGCGTACGACGACGGAACGGGTCCGGAAGACCAGAAAGATGGTGGTCGAGCTTCTTCTGTCCAACCACCCGACCGAGTGCAACCACTGCATCAGGAACGGAAACTGCGAACTCCAGAAAGTGGCGGAGCAGACCGGCGTGCGGGAAGTTCGCTTCGACATCCCCCCCTTCCCGAAGGAAGGGGCGATCGATCTCTCGAGTCCGTCCATCGTCAGGGACACCAGAAAATGCATTCACTGCCACCGGTGCGTCACCGTCTGCGACGCGATCCAGGGCGCCAGCGTCCTGACGCCCGCATGGAGAGGCAGCGACCTCAAGGCCATGCCGGCCTTCAATCTTCCCCTGCTGGAAACCAACTGCACCGCCTGCGGACAGTGCATCCTGGTCTGCCCGGTGGGCGCCCTTTACGAGAAGGACGACACGGCGAGCGTCTGGATGGCCCTGCAGGACCCGAAGAAACACGTGATCGTCCAGGAAGCGCCGGCCATACGGGCCAACCTCGGGGAGGAATTCGGCATGCCCGCCGGCTCCCTCGTGACGGGGAAAATGATCACCGCGCTCAGGCGGCTGGGATTCGACAAGGTCTTCGACACGAATTTCACCGCCGACCTCACCATCATCGAAGAGGGGAACGAGCTTCTGAAGCGCGTCAAGGAAGGGGGCACCCTCCCCATGATCACTTCCTGCAGCCCCGGTTGGATCAAGTTCTGCGAACACTTCTACCCCGATCTGCTCGATCACCTTTCCACATGCAAATCCCCCCAGCAGATGTTCGGAGCCCTGGCGAAGACGTACTATGCAAAAGTCGCGGGGATCGATCCGAAAGACATCATTTCCGTTTCCATCATGCCCTGCACGGCAAAGAAATTCGAGGCAAGCAGGGCCGAGATGTGCGACAGCGGCTACCGGGACGTGGATTATGTCCTCACGACGCGGGAGCTTGCCCGGATGATCAAGGAAGCGGGAATCGATTTCGTCAACCTCCCCGACGGGGACTACGACGCCCCCATGGGGGAATACACCGGCGCCGCGACGATTTTCGGGGCGACGGGGGGCGTCATGGAGGCGGCCCTGCGAACCGTTTACGCCGTGGTGACGGGCGAGAACCTGCCCAGCCTCGACATCACCCCCGTCCGCGGACTCGACGGGGTGAAGGAAGCCGCCGTGAAGGTGGGCGGCCTGGGGGACGTGAAGGTGGCTGTGGCCCACGGACTTGCCAATGCCCGCAAGATCATGGACCGCATCCGTGACAAAAAGGCGGACTGGGCCTTCATCGAGATCATGGCCTGCCCGGGCGGATGCGTGTCCGGCGGCGGCTCCCCCATTCCCACCAGCAACGAAATCCGGACCCTTCGCGCCGGCGCCCTGTACCGCGACGACGGTTCGGTGCAGCAATACCGGCAATCCCATGAAAATCCTTCCATCAAGAAGATCTACGAGACCTTCTTGAAGGAGCCTCTGGGACACAAATCCCATGAACTGCTCCACACCCGCTACACGAAACGCGGTACCGACGTGCCTCATCGCGACGCCCTGGGAGAATCGGAAGGGCATGGGAAGAAACATTGAAAGGACCTTCATGTGCAAAACGCCCGAGAGGAATGAACCCGTCTGACCTCGGGAAATAGGAAGGCCTTTCATCGCGAAACGACAGAGGTTTGATCTCCCGGGGTCAAACCTCTTTTTCATGGGGGGAAAAGGAGTGCTCCCCGCAATGGACCGTATCGAAAAAGACCTCCTCGGCGAGCTGGCGGTGCCGGAACATGCCTACTGGGGGATTCACACGGAAAGGGCCATCCGCAATTTCCCCGTCAGCGGCCGCCCCGTCCACTCCTCCCTGATCGAAGCGATGGCCCTCGTCAAAAAGGCCTGCTGTCTCGCCAACGCCGACACGGGGCACCTCCCGGGGAGGAAGGCCGACGCCATCGCCCAGGCCTGCGACGAAATCGCGGAAGGGAAGATGGGCGACTGCTTTCCCGTGGACGCCCTCCAGGGAGGCGCCGGAACGTCGACGAACATGAACGTCAACGAGGTCGTCGCGAACCGGGCCATAGAGATTCTCGGCGGGAAAAAGGGGGAGTATTCCACGGTCCACCCCCTGGAAGACGTCAACCTCCACCAGTCCACGAACGACGTCTATCCCACGGCGGTCAAAGTGGCCGGCATCAACGGACTGCGGAGGCTGAGCCCGGCCGTCGCCGCCCTCCAGGGCGCATTCCAGGACAAGGAGAAGGAATTCGCCCGCATCGTGAAGATCGGCCGGACGGAGCTGCAGGAAGCGGTCCCCATGACCCTGGGGGTCGAATTCTCGGCCTTCTCGGAAGCCGTCGCGAGGGACCGGTGGCGAACGGCCAAATGCGAAGAGCGCCTTCGCGTCGTCAACCTCGGCGGGACGGCCCTGGGAACGGGCATCACCGCCCCCCGGGACTACATTTTCCTCGTCACGGAGAAACTGCGGGAAATCACGGGACTCGGGCTTTCCCGGGGGGAAAACATTGCGGGGGAAACGGCCAACGCCGACGCCTTCGTGGAAGTGTCGGGAATCCTGAAGACCCATGCGGTGAACCTGATCAAGATCTCAAACGATCTTCGGCTGTTGAACTTTATCGGCGAAATCGGCGTCCCGCCGCTCCAGGCCGGGTCCTCCATCATGCCGGGAAAGGTGAACCCCGTCCTGCTGGAGGCGGTCATCCAGGCGGGCATCAAAGTCATGGGAAACGACCTCGTCCTTACCGATGTCGCAAGCCGGGGGACGCTTCAAATCAACGAATTTCTGCCCCTTTTGGCGCACGTGTTTCTCGAATCCCTCGACCTGCTCACCAACGGTGACCGTCTTCTGGCCGGGCACGTCGCGAAAATCGAGGCGAACGAGGCGCGATGCCGGGCCTTTTTCGATCAAAGCCCCATGATCGTGACCGCCCTTCTTCCCGTCGTCGGTTACGGGAAAGCGACGGCCATGCTCCAGGAGTTCAGGAAGGAACGCGGAAAGACGATGCGCGCCTTCCTGGAGGAGAAACTGGGCGCAGCCCTCGTGGAAAAGGTTTTCTCCCCCTATCATCTGACGGCGCTGGGATACAGGAACGATGGAGACGACACCGAAGGGAAATAGGCTTCACATCGCGCTTTTCGGCAGGACCAACGTGGGGAAGTCGAGCCTCCTCAACTTTCTCGTGGGTCAGGACATCGCCATCACCTCCCCCGTCTCGGGAACGACGACGGACGTGGTGGAAAAGGCGGCGGAACTCCTTCCCCTCGGTCCGGTCCTGTTTCTCGACACGGCCGGCCTCGACGACACCTCTTCCCTCTCGGAAGTGAGACGGGAGAAGACGGAAAAAGTCTACGCCCGTGCGGACGTGATTCTGCTCGTGACGGAGGCGGAAACATGGACGGATTACGAGGAGGGGGTCCTGGCAAACGCCCGGAAAAACGGTACGCCCCTCCTGATCGTCGTCAACAAGATCGACCTCATGGCCCCCTCCGCCGGGTTCATGGAAACGCTGAGGGAAAAGGCCGGCCGGATCCTCCCGGTTTCCTGCATGGACCTGAAAAACAGGGATGCCGGCGTTGAAGCGCTGAAGCGCCTTCTCCTGGAGGTCGCCCCGGCCGATTTCGTCCGGACGCCCCCGCTCATCGGCGATCTGCTGCCGGCCGGCGGGATCGCCGTCCTCGTGACCCCCATCGACCTGCAGGCACCGAAGGGAAGGCTGATCCTCCCCCAGGTCCAGACCATCCGGGACGTCCTGGACAACGATGCCGCGGCGTTCGTCGTGAAGGAAAGGGAACTCGCCGCGCTGCTGTCCACCCTGAACCGGCCCCCGAACATCGTGGTCTGCGATTCCCAGGCGATCCTGAAGGTATCCGCCGACACCCCCAGGGACGTTCCCTGCACGACCTTTTCCATCCTTTTCGCCAGGCAGAAGGGCGACCTCACCGCCGCCGCGGAAGGGGTCGCCGGGATCGAAGGATTGAAGCCTGGGGACAGGGTGCTCATCGCGGAGGCCTGTTCCCATCACCCCCTCCAGGACGATATCGGGCGGGTGAAAATCCCCAGGTGGCTCCGTCAATACGTGGGCGGCGAAATCGAGACGGCCGTTTTCGCGGGAAGGGATTTCCCGGAGAACCTCGGAGACTATCGCCTCATCATCCACTGCGGGGCCTGCATGCTGACCCGGAAGGAAATGCTCCATCGGATGCAGAGGGCCAGGGAGGCCGGCGTCCCGCTGACGAACTACGGTCTGACCATCTCCTTTCTCCAGGGAGTCGCCCGAAGAGTCCTGCTCCCGTTTCCCGCCGCCCTGACGGCTTTTGACCGCCGGATGGGGGCCCTGAAACACCCCTCCGGCGAAAAAGGAGACCCTCTTTCATGAAAGACTTCATCGACGACGCGAAAATCGAAACGATCCTGGAGGAATCGAGGAATCCCGATCCCGTCCGGGTGCGGGAGATCATCGACAAGGCCAGGGAGCACAAGGGCCTCACCCCCCGGGAAACGGCCGTCCTCCTCCAGGCGGAAGACAGGGAACTCGTGGAGGCCATGTGGGCCGCGGCGCGGGAAATCAAACGGGCCATCTACGGAAACCGGCTGGTCCTGTTCGCGCCCCTGTATATCGCCAACTACTGTTCCAACAACTGCCTTTACTGCGGGTTCAGAAAGGACAACAAGGACCTGAACCGCGTGGCGCTGACCATGGAACAGATCGCCGACGAGGTGAGAACCCTCGAACGGGAAGGACACAAGCGGCTCCTCATGCTGTGCGGCGAGCATCCGGGCCGTTCCAGTCTCGATTACTTCATCGAGGCCATCGAGACGGCCTACGCGACGAAAACGGAGAAGGGAGGCGAAATCCGCCGGATCAACGTGGAGATCGCACCGATGTCCGTGGAAGAGTTCAAGCGCCTGAAGGCGGCCAGGATCGGCACCTACGTCCTCTTCCAGGAAACGTACCACCACGACACCTATCGCAGGATGCACCCCACGGGACCGAAATCGGACTACCTCCGGCGTCTGAGCGCCATGGACCGGGCCCAGCAGGCAGGCATCGACGACGTGGGGATCGGCGCCCTGTTCGGCCTGTACGATTACAAATTCGAAGTGCTCGGGCTTCTGTTTCACGCCCTTCACCTGGATTCGGAATTCGGTACGGGCCCCCACACCATTTCCGTGCCCCGCCTGGAACCGGCCCTGAACGCGCCGGCGGCGATCAAACCGCCCATGCCGGTCTCGGACGACCAATTCAAGAAGCTGGTGGCCGTCATCCGCATGGCCGTTCCGTACACCGGCATGATCCTGTCCACCAGGGAAACCCCGGAATTGAGGAGGGAGGTCTTCGAACTGGGCATCTCGCAGATCAGCGCCGGTTCGAGAACCAATCCCGGCGGATACGGGAAGGACTCGAACGAGGGGTTCCGGGCGGCCCAGTTCAACCTGGGAGACACCCGGACGCTCGACGAGGTCATCCAGGACATCGCGCTGAAAGACCACATCCCCAGCTTCTGCACGGCCTGCTACCGGCTCGGAAGGACGGGCCAGGATTTCATGGAACTGGCGAAACCGGGCCTCATCCAGAGATTCTGCCGCACCAACGCCATCCTGACCTTCAAGGAGTACCTCGAAGACTACGCCTCGCCCGAAACCAAAAAGGTGGGAACCCGTCTCATCGAGAAACTCGTCGCCGAAACGGACCGGGCGGGCATTCAAAGAACCCTGAAGAGCCGGTTGAAAAGAATCGAAAAGGGAGAGCGGGACCTCTATGTCTGACACCCGTCACCGCCGGTCCCGGGACGTCGCGGGGGAAGACGCGCGACGGGGCGGACGGGAGCGCCGGACGGACGGAGAAGGGACCCCGTCACCCGCGCCGGCGAAAGGGGAAATCGTCCGCCTGCTGAACGAGACGGACGATTCGGCCGTCTTAGCCCTTTTCGCCCGGGCGGACCGGGTCCGGAGGAAACGCGCCGGGGACGCCGTCCATCTTCGGGCCCTGATCGAGTTTTCCAATCACTGCCGCAGGAACTGCCTCTACTGCGGTTTGCGCAGAAGCAACGGGAAGGCGGTCCGCTACCGCATGACCGTCGACGAGATCCTCGCCACGGCCTCCGAAGCCGCGGCCATGGGATTCAGGACCGTAGTCCTCCAGTCGGGGGAGGACCCCGGCTATGCCGTCGAGGACCTCTGCGGCCTCGTTCGAAACATCAGGACGGGAACGGGGATGGCCGTCACCCTGTCCGTCGGGGAGCGATCCCGCGACGATTACGGAAGGCTCAAAGAGGCCGGGGCGGACCGCTACCTCCTGCGATTCGAGACGTCCGACCCGCTCCTCTTCCGGAAGCTGAAACCCGACTCCCTCTACGAGGAACGCTTCCGATGCCTCCGGTGGCTTTCGGAACTCGGCTATCAGGTGGGTTCCGGGAACATGGTGGGACTCCCGGGCCAGTCCGTGGACAGCCTGGCCGACGACATCCTCCTGTTCGAGGGACTGGACCTGGACATGATCGGTCTCGGCCCGTTCATCGCGCATCCCGACACGCCGCTGCGGGGCAGCCCCGACGGAACCATCGACCGGGTGCTGCGGGTCACGGCGCTTGCCAGGATCGTCACCGGGAACGCCCACATGCCGGCGACGACGGCGACGGGCACCATCGACCCCCGGGGCAGGGAAAAGGCGCTGCAGTGCGGCGCGAACGTCCTCATGCCCAACGTCACCCCGCAGCGATACCGGGAGCACTATTCGATCTACCCCGGGAAGATCTGCATCGCCGAGGAACCGGCCCGATGCCGCTTTGACGCGGAAACCATGGTTTCAAGCCTGGGACGGACAATCGGGCGGGACGCCGGGGACAGCCTGAAAAGGCCGGACCGCCGGACCGGAAAGCGCCCTTCCCCCGGAGAAGATCCCCCCGGCGGAAACGCCGCCCCCCGCGAATCCTGATTCCGGCGGCGATCGGGTCCGCCGCGCGGGAGACGTCCCCTTCGGTCAGGAGCGGGGCGATTCCGGCGCCCCGTTGTACTGGATGGTGAGCATGGTGATGTCGTCCGCCTGCGGCTCCCCCCCGGCAAAGTCCCGGATGCGCTCCAGGAGTGCGAGAATGATCTCCTTCAACGGATGCCCCTTCCGGGCGGCAAGCTCCGTCTCCAGCCTGGCTTCGGTGTAAAGTTCCTTTGCCGGGTTCATCGCCTCGGTGACCCCGTCGGTATAGAGGAAGAGCACGTCGCCCCGTTCGAGAACGACGGTCTTCGATTCATAGGAAAGGTCTTCCACGGCGCCGAGGGCGATGCCGTCCGTCCCGGCGAGCGTCTCCAGGGCGCCGGACGCCCGAAGAACATAGGGACGGTTGTGCCCGCCGTTGGAATACTGGAGACGTCCCGTCCGGACATCCAGAATCCCCAGGAAGAGAGTGACAAAGAGAAAGGAGGTGTTGTCCACCGAGAGGTCCTCGTTCACCCGCTCCAGGACTTTGTGCGCGTCGAGCCCCCTTGTGGCTTTCGTCTTGATGAGGGTTTTCGTGATTGCCATGAAGAGGGACGCGGGAACCCCCTTCCCGGAAACGTCGCCCACATGGAAACACAGGTGGTCGTCGTCTAGAAAGAAGAAGTCGAAGAGATCCCCCCCCACCTCCCTGGCCGGGTCCAGGACGGCGTAAATGTCGATTTCGGGCCGGTCCGGGTACGGGGGAAACACCTTGTGGAGAATCCCCATCTGGATGTCGTGGGCGATCTTGAGTTCGCTTTCGATCCGTTCTTTCGCCGCCGTCGTCTCGGTGAGGTCGGCGATGTACCGCTTCAGGGACAGGCGCATGGATTCGAAGGAGCGGGCCAGATCCCCCACTTCGTCCCGGGAGGCGACGGGGGGCAGCGGGTTGTCCAGATTACCCCCGGAAATCTCCGCCGTCGCCCCCGCCAGCATCCGGAGGGGCCGGGTGATCGATCTCGAGAGGAACACGATGACGGCGAACAGCAGAAGGGCCCCGATGATCCCGAGGACGAGAACGGAACGGTTCAGGGCCGCCACGTCCGCCATGAGTTCGTCCCGGGGGAAAAGGACCCCCAGGGACCAGCCGCTCGAGGAAAGGGGCGCGAACACCATCCAGCAGTTTTTTTCCGTGAGGAGGCTCTGGAAGGGGACGAAGCCGCTTTTCCCGTGGATCATGTCCCTGCCGATCCGCCGGAGGTTCCCGTCGTTTCGCGCCTCGGCGATGGTGAAAATGGTCTCGTTCATGACGAGACGGGGCAAGGGATGGGTGACGAAGGTCCCGTTTTTCGAAATGAGGAACCCGTATCCCGTGTCTTCGATGTGGATGGAGGCGACGATTTCCTGGAGCCACCGGAGGGAGATATCGGCCGTGACAATCCCGGCGAAGGTCCGTTTCCCCTTCACCGTCCGGTAAAAGGGGACGGAAAAGGTGGACATGACGATGTTTCCCGCGCCTTCGTCGAAATAGGGTTCCGTCCACACGGGACATTCCAGTTCCCTGGGAATCTGGTACCAGTCCTGCGAGACATACCGGTAGGACTCGTCGGCGAGATCGGCGTAGCGGATCGTATCCCGGCTTTTGTAAAAATAGGGCGCGTATCCCGACGGGCCGGGCCCGAAAAGGCCCGGTTCGAAAGCGACGGCCGCGCCGTAGATGTCCCCGTTGCCCTCCACGACGGCCCTCAGGATCTTCAGAAGCGCCCTCTCGTCCTCCGGGGAGGAGGCTTCCAGGAACACGGCGAGATTCCGGGGAACCTTTTCCACCTTTCCCAGAACGACGTCCATGCGGTTCACCGTGGCCGCGGCAAGATTCCTCGCGCTTTCCTCCACTTCCCGGACCACGATCCGGCGGGCATCGAAGTAATTGTATCCAAAGATGAGAAGAAAGATGACGGTCACGCTCGCCAGGACGAGCGCCGCGATTCTGAAGGCGATTCCCCTACGGTTCTTCATTCCCGCACACCCGGTAAAACTCCGTAAAGGAGGGGATCGTTTCGATGAGGCCGAAAGCCTTGAGACCATGGGCCACGCGGTGGTAATCCTCGGGCAGGAGGCTTCCCGCGGGGAGGGCGGGGTTGTCCCGGGACGCCATGAGATCCTTCATCCTGTCGAGCATCCACCGCTGGTGGACCCGGGTCGCCGGGATGTTGGCCTTTTCGAGTTCTCTCAGGACGATCCCGACGGCTTCGTCGGGATGATCGAAGGCGTACCGCCAGCCCTCCAGGGTCGCGTTCACGAAGGCCCGGCACAGGTCCGGATCCCCCTCGAAGGTTTTTTCCAGAACGTAGATCCCGTCCTCCGGATAATTGAGGCCGTAGTCCTGAAAAAAGAACGGGGTCAGCTCGTCCGGATCGACGCCGGCATTGAGGATCGTGTGGTACTCGTTGTACCACATGGCCGAGGCGATGGCGACGCCCCCCCGGAGGAAAAGATCGACGGAAAAGGACTGGGGAACGACGACGACGTTCAGTTTGAACTTACGGAAAAAGGCCGCCGGCTGGATCTGGAAGACGCCCCCCCACAGGCCCGCCTTCCGGCCCTCCATGTCCTCCGGTTTTTCGATGCCGCTCGATTTCATGGCCACGAGCATCAGGGCCGACTGCTGGAGGATCTGGGCGATGTTGACCACGGGAATCCCTTTCGCCCGCATCTCGATGCCCGTCGCAAGCCAGAGCGTTCCGAAGTCCGCCGTGCCCCCTTCGAGGCATTCCCCGGGGGAGCGCCCCGGCCCCCCGGGAAGGATGGTGAGGTCGATCCCGTGCTTCCGGTAGATCCCCCGTTCCAGCGCCGCATAGTATCCCGCGAACTGGGCCTGGGGGACCCATTGGGGGAGAAAGACCGCTTTCTTCAGGGGGCCCTCCCCGGCCGCCTCACGGCACGGCGCGAGAAGGAGGAAGAGGAGGAGGGCGACGGCCGCGATTCCCATCCGGCCGCGAAACGCCTCCCCGCCTTTAAAACAGGAGAGAAAGAACATTCGTTCGGCCTTCCCTGCGGTACTCCGCCACCCGGGTCAGTTGCCGGATCAGGTAAATCCCCAGTCCCCCGACGGCCCGTTCCTCGACGACCGCGTCCAGATCAGGGGCCGACATGGAAAAGATGTCGAAGGGGATTCCCTGGTCGCGGATCTCGATCAGGAGTTTTCCCTCGCCGGAGGGAACACAGCGGATCTCCACCGTTCCGTCTTTGTCCGGGTAGGCATAATTGATGATGTTCACCAGGCTCTCTTCCAGGGCCAGTTCCACTTCGAGAATCCGCTTTTCCGCCATTCCCTTCTCCCGAGCCCGGGTCGAAACGAAGGCAAGCATTTCTTCAAGGTGTTCCATTCTGGCCGGTTTCTTCAGGGCCTCCATGGCCGACCTCTTCCTCGAACCCGATGATACCGATGAATCCCCCGAGCTCTAGAGTTGCGACAGGGCCTCCTCCTTCGAGGAAAAAATGGGAAGGATCTTGCTGAATCCGGATATTTCGAAAACCTCCTTCACCATGTTCTGCAGGGAGGCCAGAACGATTTTCCCGTTTCGCGCCTTCAGTTTTTTCGTAACCGCCAGAATGCTGCGAAGCCCCGCGCTGCTGATATACTCCAGACCCTGCAGATCGACGACGAGGACCGTATCCCCGCCGGCGATGCACCCCTCCATCTCCTTGTCGAAGTCCGGGGAAGTCACGGCGTCGAGACGCCCGCTGACGGAAACGAGCATGCCCTTTTCCGTCTTCTGTTTCCGAATCTCCATGCAGTTCTCCTTTCGGGTTTATCCTAAGACGGTGTAATCGGTGACAGAAAAAAAAGCAAGGATTTCTTGGCAGACGCGCTTTCCGGCGCCTCCGCCCCCGGCGGCGGGGAATCCTGTTTTCTTTTTTTCCCCCATGGTGTATCCATTCACAGGATTCCCGGGGGCGTCACACGCCCTCCCGGAGGGCCTGGCAGAAAGGAGGCGAAGGTACACCGGCAATGAACCCGAAGGCAGATCCGGCCTCCCCGGCCGAAACGGCACCCCTCCCCCGGACCGGACCGGCCAACATCCTCTTGATCCACGGCGGAGCGCTGGGCGACGGCATTCTCGGCCTTCCGGCGGTTTTTTCCGTCCGCCGGGCCTTTCCCCGGGCAACGATCACCCTCATCGGTCATCCCGAACGGTGGGCGTGGATCCGCCCTTCCCCTGTCGACAGGATCCTTCCCCTGGAAGGGATCTCCCTGCACCGCCTCTTCCTTCCGGAAGGTCCCTTTCCGCCTTCCGTGACGTCGCTTCTCGGGGAGCAGGATCTGGTCATCAGCTGGTACGGCGACGACGTCTTCGGGAAAAACCTGCAATCCCTGGTTCGGGGCGCCCTTCTCTTCAATCCCTTTCGCCCCGCCGCCCTCACGGAACACGCTTCGCGCTTTTTTCTCGAAACGCTGGGCCCCCTGAGCATCCCCTGCACCGCCACCGTCCCGGCGCTGGAGGCCCCCCTTCCGCCGGAAGCCTCCCCGGAAGGCGGGCCCTTTGCGGTGTTCCACCCGGGGAGCGGGTCCCGGAACAAGTGCTGGCCCCCGGAGAATTTCCTCCGGCTCGCCGGGGCCGTCGAACGGCGCCTGGGACTTCCCTGCCGCTATCTCGCGGGCGAGGCGGACCGCTGGATCGCCGGCCACCCCGGCTTCCGGGCGGCGGCGGCATCCGGCGCCGTGCTGAGGGATCTTCCCCTTGGCCGGGTGGCATCCATCCTCAAGCAGGCAAGGGTTTACGTAGGAAACGACTCGGGAATCTCCCACATGGCGGCCGTCCTCGGGGTCCCTTCCGTGGTCCTGTTTCTCGCGACGAATCCCGGGATCTGGCGGCCTCCGGGGGATCATGTCCGGATTCTTCACAGGCCTTCCGAAGGAATCGCCGTGGACGACGTCGTCCCGGCAATCATGAAGATCCTGTCCTGAAAGGAAACGAAAGGAACGCCGTTAGATTATTTCTTCCGGAAAGTCATTTTCATGGAACCGGGCAGGGTGATCTCGACGGTCTTTCCCCGGATGCTGCCGGTGATGACGCCCCCCGTCCGGGTATTCACCCTGAGTTCGTCCCCCTTGACATACCAGGAAAAGGGCACCTCGTCGGCGCCGACCCGCCACACCCCTTCACCGCTCGAATCCAGCTCGAGAACGACCTCCTCCTGCCCTGCCTGGAACCGGGTATCGCCCTCGTAAACCCCCGCATAGGGGTCCCCGGACCGGCAGGAACAGAAAACAGACAGCGCGAGACAGACCAGAACGGTTCGGAAAACGCGGGCCATCCACGTTTTGATTTTCATGCTATATCCCCTTACGATCATCCGTCGAAAAACGACTTCAAGGCGCCGCGGCGGGAAGCTTTTTCCCGCGGAAAAGGCGGCCCCTGTCAAAATACAACACCTGCACGGCAAAGAGAAACAGAACCGCGTCCTCGGTGAGTTTTCTCCATCCCAGGGCCTCCCCCACCGTGTCGAAGCACCCGCAGGTGATGGGCGCCCCCCAGTACATGTTGATCGAGATCATTCCCATGAAGAGAAGAAGAAGAATTCCCGTGATCAGGGCGGCCGCCGCCGTGCGGAGGCCGATGATCAGGAACAGGCCGCAGAAGAACTCGACCCACGGAAGCACGATGGCCCCCCCGTTGAGCAGCGGATAAGGGATGAGCCGATAGGCGGCCACCGCCTCCGCAAACTGGGCGGGGTAGGGAATCTTGCTCATGCTCGCGTAAACGAAGACGAATCCGAGGACCACTCTGAGGACTGTGGCGAGCCATCTGTTCGAAACGAATTTCCCTGCGGCGATAAAAAAACTTTTCATGGTCCCGTGGGGTACCCCCGTTTCTCCCATTCGGCCAGGCCGCCTTCCAGCAGGCCCACGTTCCGGTGACCCCGGTTCACAAGCTTGTCGGCCACCTCCAGGTCGTAGGGCCTGCTGATGGTCCTGCCGTACACGGCGATCTTTTTCTCCCTGTCCTCCTCGGCAAGGGTCATCATGTAGACGATGTCGAAGAGGGCCGGAGGGATGTTGATCGCCCCCCGGATATGCTTTTTCTCGTAGAAATTGACGGGCATGGCATCCACGACGATCATGTTCCCTCTTTCGCTCGCTTCCAGCACGGACAGCGGATCCATCCGGAGAAAGGCCCCGTCGGAAGGCATCTTCGGAACGAGGGGAATCCCGTTCGGGTTCGAGTGGTTGAAAATCAGCCCGAAAAGCACGCTCAATCCGAGGATCAGGACGATGTCGAACCAGGCGAGGCGCGGCCGGTCATACTGCTTTCGAACCTCCTGCTCCACGATTTTCACGTCGTCGACTACCCACGTGGAAATCTGCTTCATGAAGGCGAGGGAAATGTCGGGATACTCGTTCAGGATCTGGAGGAAAAGCTTCTTGGGAAATACGATCAGCCGGGTCTCTTCCAGGGCTTCCACATGGGCCGAACGCTTTTCCCCGCTGATCAGGGCCAGTTCGCCGAAGCTTTCGCCGGGACCGAGGACGGACAGGTCGATCTCCACCCCCTGCCGATCCTTCCGGAAGACGCGGATCCGTCCCGAGGCGATGACGTAGAACTTGTCGCCGGGATCGCCCTGACGGAACACGAAGGTCCCCCCCGGAACCCGCTCCTCGGAGACGGAACGGATGATCTCCGCCAGCTTTTCCCTGGGGATTTCCCGGAAGAGGGGATTTTTCAGAAGGCTCTTTTCCGCTTCGGGAGAATCTTCCTGTCTCATGAGCCCGGAGGTTCCTGTTCGAGCAAGCGCTGCAAAAGGCCCGCGGCGGATGCTATCTGCCCCGGGCAGCCCGGATTTCCCTCAGCATGTCATCGAGGTCCCCGATCACTCCGTTGTGAACCAGGAGAACCTCCCCGCCGGGCGTTGCCAGGATCAGGGAGGGGACTTTCGGATTTCCCGCCGCCTTGGAGATCCCCCCGTTTTCGTCGGGGAAAACGGGAAATTTCACCTTGAAAGCGGCCTTGTAGCCGGCCGCCTGTTTTTCCGTGTTCTTCACGGTGACGCCGATCAGGCGGATTTCGCTCCTGAGGTCCGGGTCGTCCTGAATCACGTTGTAGAGCCTGTTAACTACAGGCGCGTTCCGGTGACAATCCGGTCAGAGGACGTTGATGAACTCCACCAGAACGAATTTCGCCGAAATGTCGGACAGCAGAAAGGGACCGTCGGTCCGCACTCCGAGATACTGCTTCACTTCCGAGGTTTCGGGCGCCTGCAACAGGAAGGGCGTGATGCTCTTCCCCGCGGCCGCCCCCTCCTGATACGCCCCGAGCATGTTGCCGCAAAGAAGCGTGATGCCAACGGCCATGACCCGGAATATCCTGCGCCATCCCTTCGAACACATATCCGCCCCCTGTAATCCGCATTCGGAAAAAAAGCATGCACTGGGGTGGAAGTATAGCCTCAGGTCATGTTTCCTGTCAAGGTTGACGGCTTCGTAAAAGCCCATATGCTGCGTTCCCCTTCTTCCCTCGTCCCTGCGGCGTACCAAAAGTACGCCTCGGTCCTCGGGATTCGGGCGTCCCGGCCCGGGATCTTTTCAGTTTGCCGTTCGAAAAAGCGTCGTTCGGATTTTGCGGGTTCGTCAGACGCAGCGCGTGACGACTTCCTTCCTGCCGACGATCCGCCGGTAGGTCTCGCGGGGGTGGCCGAGGGCGATGAAACCTTCCACCGTTTCCCCGTCGGGGATTCCCAGGGATCTCGGAATGCGCCGGTCCCGTCTCATCGCTTCCACGGCGAAGCCGATGAGGCACGAACCGAGTCCCAGGGCGTGGGCGGATAGAAGAATGTTCTGGGCGGCAAGGAAGGCGTCCTCCCGGGGGCTCGTGGCATCCCTCCGGGAACCGATGACGATGGCCGCCGTCGCGCCGTGGAAGAGGCGGTCCTTTTTTCGCAGCTCCCAGTCCGCGATGGCCTCCTTCACCGTTTCCAGGTATTCCCGGTAGTAGAGGTCCAGATCCCTTTTTCCCGCCATCCTGAGAAGGTTCCGGAGAAAGGCCTTTTCCGCCAGACCGTTCAGTCTCCTGTAAAAGCCGATGACCCCCTCCCCGCAGGCGAGGAGGGCGTCCCGCGAGGAAAGGATGGTGAAGGTCCACATCTGGCTGTTCGTCGCCGACGGGGCGGTTACGGCGACACGAACGAGGTCGTCCAGGAGGGAGCGATCCACGGGAAGATCCTTGAAATTCCTGCAGGAACGGCGGGAGGCCATGAGACGGACGAGGGCGGCCGCATCGAACGCCCCCGGCGGAAGCCAGCGCCGGTCGAGGGAGAAGTTTTTGAAATCGAGGGTTTTTTCATTCAGGGCCGTCACCTCGACGGCCCCCGTGGGGCACACGGCGGCGCAGTGGCCGCATGCCAGGGAACGATCCCCGGTGACGACGGCCTTGTCCCCTTTCATGGAGATCGTCCCGGAAGGACACACGGCGACACAAAGACCGCACCCGTTGCATGTATCCCCGTCAATGACGGTGTACACCCTGCCGCCCGCCACGATCTCTCCTTTCCCGTGCCGGGGCCCGCGAGGCCCCGCACCGTATTTTTTCACCCGCCGTGAATCGTTTTATGATAAAAATCTACAAGGATCCTTGCACCCTGACCGATTTCGAAAGGAGTGCGCCATGTTTCTTGATTTCCTCACCGGGGCCGCCACCGTCCTCCTCATCGTCCTTCTGGTTCCCTTCCTCTGGTTCGTTTTCCATGTCAGCGTCCTCGTCGCCATTCCCATCGCCATCGCCGTCGGCCTGTTCTTCGGCCTCGTCGTCATCGGGAGAATGGTCCGGTTCGCCGCCGGGCGTTACCGGGAATCCCGGGAAAACCGCCGGACGCACCCCTGACGTTTCAGGACGATCCCTTTCCCGGTTCCCGTTGCACCGAATAGACGTTCCGCTGGGCCGTCGGCGTGACGACCAGGTTCTGGATGTTGACATGGGGGGGCGCATTGAGAATGAACAGGATGCATTCCGCCACGTCCTCCCCGGACAGGGGGACAAACCCCTCGTAGACCCGGTCCGCCTTCTCCCTGTCCCCGTGGAAACGGACGTCGGAAAACTCCGTGCGGACGGCCCCGGGGCTCACCGCGGACACCCGGATCTCCGTACCGAGAAGGTCCACGTTCATCCCCTCCGAGAGGGCCCGGACGGCGTACTTGGACGCGTTGTAGACGTTTCCCCCGGGATAGACCTGGAATCCCGCGATGCTTCCCACGTTCACCACGTGGCCCCGGTTCCGCGCCACCATGAGGGGAAGCACCGCCCGGGAGACGTTTAGAAGCCCCTTGACGTTCGTGTCGATCATCCGGTCCCAGTCGTCGAAGCTCCCCTCCTGGAGCTTCCCCAGTCCCGAGGCGAGACCGGCGTTGTTGACGAGGACGTCGGGAACGATGCCTTCCCCCTTCAGTTCCTCCACGTACCGGAACACGTCGGCCCTGTCCCGGACATCTAGCCTGCGGCAATGGACCCGGATATTCCGGCCCCGTTCCAGTTCCTTTTTCAGGGCGAGCAGGCGTTCCTCCCTGCGGGCGGTCAGGGCGAGATGCGCCCCGCCCGCGGCGCACTTCCGGGCGCAGGCCTCCCCGATCCCGGAACTTGCGCCGGTGATGAGAATCCATTTTCCTTCGATCCGGTTTTCCATCGATTCTCCCTTTCACGCTTTATAGGCCGCGCTCATGTCTCCCTCGCGGCGGCCCCGCCCGTTTCGACCTTGAAGGACGGCATCCAGGACACGGCGTCCCGGACGATCCGGGCAACCACATTCTGAAGCCAGAGCGTTCCGAGCCGGAGGGACTCGCCGTCGAGGCTCCTCACCCCGTCGAGGTACTCCTCCGACTCCCGGCATGCCTTCCGGAATTTCTCCAGGAAGAGTTCCCGTTCCCGGACATGGCCCCCGTCCGCGCCGGCCTGTTCCAGCACCTGCCGGATTTCCGGCCAGAACCGCTGGAATTCGCTCTCCTGGCGGAGAAGGAGCGCCCGGTTCTTCCCGCCGCCGCGGCCGGCCGCCCTCGCCACGGTAATGGACCGTTCCATCTTTCCTGACAGTTCGCCGAGACGGCCGATCCGTTCGGCCAGGGCCGTCCCGAGTTTTTCCAGGGCGCCCGCATAGAGGGCCTCGCCCAGGGGGCCCTTATCCAGGAAGGGCCTCCGGACGTGACGGTACCACTCCCTGAGGGCGATCAGGTTCGCGACGAAAAAAAGATTGTTCAGCACCCGCCTGCGGATGTCCCCGTAAAAACCGGGATGGAAGGTGACCGACTTCCCCGCCGTCCGGGTGTCCCTCAGGATGACCCCCCCTTCGGGACAGTCGGTCCGGCAGACGACCCCGGCGGCGACAACCGTTCCGAAGCCGATCCGGAGCGGCCCGACGATTCCCCCCTGGCCGCCGAGAAAAATGGGCGGCTGGTTGACCATGACCCCCCTGGGAACGTCGCCGATCAGCGAGGGCGTCGCCTTGTCCTCGTTGGGCGTGAAGTTGAAGTGGATGTAAGAACTGCCCACCTCGCTGTGATTTTTTCGCCCCGTGCCGCCCGCCATGAGACAATCGCAGAAGTTGATGAGGCTTCCCAGGGTCACATAAGGAAACAGGATGGTCTGTTTGAGGCCCACCCCGTGCCCCCCCCGGACCTCCTCCTCGAGAAGGCACCCCTCCCGGACCTGGGCGCCGCTCCCCAGGACCACGCCCCGGAGAAAGACGGATTCCCGGAAGAACCCTCCCCGGAGTTCCACGGAGGGACCGATCTGGCAGTTCTCCACCGTCACGGGCCCCTCGTACCCCAGGCGGGCCCCTTCGGCGACGACCGTCCTGCTTCCGTATATTTTCGTCCCCCCGTAGAGCACCACCCCCCGCGGCGCGAATCCCTCGAGGGGGACCTCGTCGCCGATGTCCACCCACAGAGGATTGGGGATGGAAACCCCCCGTTTCACGAGTTCCCGAATCTTGTCAGGCAGGGTCCATGTCTCCGTCATCGACTTCCCCTCCCGCGGGCTTCGGCGTCAGGCATCGGGAGCGGCCTTCCGGGGCCCGCCGTTTCTTTCCATGACATCTCTTTTCTTCAGGAACACCAGGATGGCCGTCAGGGCCGCCTGGGTCACCCCGGGGATCCGGAGGGCCTGGCCCACGGATTCGGGCATCACCGCCGAAAGCTTCTTCTTCATTTCGGCGGACAGGCCGGGAATGACCGAATAGGGGACGTCCCGGGGCAGCGCTTTCTCTTCCATCCGCCGGAACTTCTCCACCATCTCCCGCTGGCGGAGGATGTATCCCTCGTACTTGGCCTCGATCTCCACCTGTTTCTTCACGAACCGATCGGAGATGGGATCGAAGGCGTCCAGTCCCCGGAGATCGTCATAGGAAAGGCCCGGCCGCTTCAGGAGCTGGTAGAGCGTGGTCGGGTTCCTGACGGGTTCCACGCCGGCCCGGCCGAGGACATCGTTCACCACCTTCCCGGGAAGCACCCGGCTTCTGGAAAGGGATTCGATCCGGCGGGAGATCTCCGCCGTTTTCGCCCGGAGGGCCTCGAAGTCCTCCCGGGAAACGAGACCCAGCTCATGGCCCTTGCCCATGAGCCGGATGAGGGCGTTGTCCTCCCGGAGGAGCAGCCGGTATTCCGCCCTGGACGTAAACATCCGGTAAGGTTCGTCCACCCCCCGGGTGACGAGGTCGTCCACCATGACCCCCATGTAGGCCTCGGAACGGTCCAGATGGAAGGGAGGCCTTTTCTGCACCGCCAAGGCGGCGTTGACGCCTGCCCAGAGCCCCTGGGCGGCGGCCTCCTCGTAGCCGGAGGTGCCGTTGATCTGTCCCGCCAGATACAGCCCATCGACGGTCTTCGTCTCCAGGGTCTTCCGCAGCTGGCTCGGCTGGACGAAATCATACTCGATGGCATAGGCGCTCCGCATGATTTCGGCCTCTCCGAGACCCGGAACGGAACGGACGATCTTTTCCTGGATTTCCAGGGGGAGACAGTTGCCCAGGCCCTTGGCGTAGACTTCCTCCGTATCGAGCCCTTCGAATTCGAGGACCACGGGGTGGCTTTCCTTGCCGGAAAACCGCATGACCTTGTCCTCCAGGGAAGGGCAATAGCGGGCGCTCACCCCCCGGATCACCCCCGAGTACAGGGGGGAGCGGTCGATGTTCTCCCGGATGAGGCCGTGGGTCTCCCCCGTGGTGTGGCTGAAGAAGGAGGGAAGCCTCTCGGGGCGGAGACCCGCCGTCCGGTAGGAAAAGGGTTCGAAATCGGGGTCGCTGTCCTGCCGTTCCAGGACGGAAAAATCGATGGTGGAGGCCTTGAGCCGCGGCGGCGTACCCGTTTTCATCCGCCCCATTTCAAAGCCCAGGTCCCGGAGACATCCGGCCAGGGAGACCGAGGAGATTTCCCCGGCCCTTCCCGCGGGCTGGCGGGATGTGCCCACGTGGACCAGCCCGTTCAGAAAGGTTCCCGTGGTGACCACAACAGCGGCGGCGCCGTAGAAAAAACCGGTGGTGTCCACGACGCCCGCGACGCGTCCCCCCTCCACGACGATCCGTTCCACCAGGGCCTGGCGCAGGTGGAGGTTCTTCTCCTTTTCCACCGCCGCCTTCATGGCCAGACGGTAGAGCTGCTTGTCGCACTGCACCCGGGAGGACTGGACCGCCGGTCCCTTGGAGCGGTTGAGAATCCGGAAATGGACGGCCGTCCGGTCGGCGATTTTTCCCATCTCGCCGCCCAGGGCGTCCACTTCCTTGACCAGCTGGCCTTTGGCAAGCCCCCCGATGGCGGGGTTGCAGGACATGAGGGCGATGCTGTCCAGGCTGATATTGAACAGAAGGGTGCCGCATCCCATACGGGCGGCTGCCAGGGCGGCCTCGCAGCCGGCGTGACCCGCCCCGACGACGATCACATCATAGGATTTCATGATCCTTCTTTCCGATCCCTTGCGCCATTCGGCCAAGTTTAATAAGATTGATGCGGAAAAACAAGACCCCCGGGAATTCCCCGCACCGCTGGGAGTCCCGAGAATCCTCCAACGCCGGGGACGGGGGTCGGGAATGAACGAAAAGAGGTATCCCGTGAGAACCGGTCCGCCGGAAAAACCGGCCTTCTGGAACAACGACAAGCGGTATTACGACCTGAAGAGCTTTTTCCGCAACCGTTTCGGCCGCACGGTGTACAAGCTTCCCGTCGACGGGGGGTTCACCTGCCCCAACCGGGACGGGACCGTCGCACGGGGAGGATGCATCTACTGTGACGGCCGGGGATCGAAACTGCGGCAGGCCGGTCCCCTTCCCTCCGTGGCGGAGCAGATCCGGGCGGGAAAAACCTTTTACCGGAACCGGGGCGGGGCCGAGAAATTCATCGCCTACTTCCAGACCTTCACCAACACCCATGCCCCCGTGGACCGGCTGGCGGCCCTGTACGGGGAGGCCCTTCGGGAAGAGGACGTGGTGGGTCTTTCCGTCGGGACCAGGCCGGATTGCGTTCCCGATCCCGTCCTCGATCTCCTCGAGGGCATTGCCGAAAGCCGGCACGTGTGGATCGAGTACGGCCTCCAGTCCATGCACGACAGGACCCTGCGCCTCCTCAACAGGGGGCACGACCTGGCGGCCTATCTCGACGCGGTGAAGCGGACGGCGGGAAGAAACATCCTCGTGTGCACCCACGTCATCGTCGGGCTGCCCGGGGAAACCAGGGAGGACGTGCTGGAAACCGCCCGTCTCCTCTCCGCCCTTCCCGTTCAGGGCATCAAGATCCACCTGCTTCTCGCCCTCCGGGGAACCACGCTTGGAGACCTCTACGAACAGGGAACGATCCTTCTTCCGTCCATGGGGGAATACGTGGGAACGGTCTGCGATATCCTGGAAGTGCTCCCCCCGGAAATGACGATCCAGCGGCTTACCGCCGACGGGTACAGGGACATCTATCTTGCCCCGGACTGGGGAAGAAACAAGATGCAGGTTCTGAACGCGATTGACAGGGAAATGGAGCGAAGACTTTCCTTTCAGGGCACCCGTTTCGAAGCCCCTCAGGGAGTCCTATGACCGTTGCGGATGCTATTCTCCCCGCTGTTTTTCGAGTTTCTCCTGCTTCGTTTTGCAGTCGAAACAAAGCGTCGTAACAGGACGGGCCATCAGTCGTTTTTCCGAGATGTCGCCCCCGCAGACCTCGCACAGGCCGTATGTCCCGTCATCGATTCGCGTGAGGGCCTCCCGCATCTTACTGATGAGCTTTCTTTCCCGGTCACGGATTCGAAGTTCGAAATTCCGGTCCGACTCGAGGGATGCCCTGTCCGTAATGTCGGGGAGGTTCTCGTTGTCGTCAGTCATTCCGACAAGCGTTTTTTCCGCGTCCGCCAGAAGCTGATCGACTTTGTGGGTCAGCAGATTTCTAAAGTACTCAAGCTGTTCCCGGTTCATTCGATCCGATTTCTGCCTCCTCATGAATTTCCTGGCCCCGATTGGCGCATCCCATATATACAATTGTGTCGATTAGTTCAAGAAAAAACGCCGTTCCCGCGCAACCCCCCGAAATGAAAGCTGAAAATCAGTATAGTTTATTCCCGGGTGTTTCTGATCCGGTCGATGAGGTTCGTCGTCGAGGCCCCTTCCAGGTAAGGCAGGGCAACCACCGTCCCCCCGCGGGCCCGGACCAGGTCCCCTCCGGCGATCCTGTCGACGGACCAGTCCCCCCCCTTGACGAGGACGTCCGGCTCCAGTTCCCCGATGAGGGCAAGGGGCGTGTCCTCGTCGAAGAACGTCACGTAATCCACCGATTCCAGGGCGGCGACGACGAAGGCCCGGTCCTCCTGGGAAACGACGGGCCGTCCGGGGCCCTTGATGGACCGGACGGACCGGTCGGTGTTCAGGGCGAGAACCAGCAGGTCCCCGAGACCGCGGGCGCCGGCGAGATACCGGACATGCCCTGCATGGAGGATGTCGAAGCACCCGTTCGTGAAGACGATCCGTTTGCCTTCCTTCCTCTTTTGCCCCAGAATGCCCCGAAGGGCCTCCCGGGAGACGATCTTCTCCTCTCCCACCTTCAACCTCCCAGAAAACGGGGAACCGCCCGCGCCGCCGTCAGAACGGCCACTTCCGACGCGCCGCCCCGGAGGAGCGCCCGCGCCGCTTCGCGAAGCGTGTTTCCCGTCGTGTAGACGTCATCCACCAGGAGAATTTTTTCGCCCTCCACCGCCGGCGGGCGGGCCACGGAAAAAGCGCCCCGGACGTTTCTCTCTCTCTCCGCCCCGTTCAGGGAAATCTGCGGCTTCGTGTCCCGGATTCTCCTCAGGGAGAAAAGGTCCAGGGGAAGGGAGATCCGCCGGGAAACGGCCCCCGCCAGGACTGCCGACTGGTTGAATCCCCGTTCACGGAGCCTCGCGGGATGGAGCGGGACGGGAAGGACCCGGTCGAACGAGGAAAGGACCGGCCCGCCTTCCATGGGAATCTCCGCCATGAGACGCCCCAGCCCTTCCCCGATCCGGATCGCCCGCCGGTACTTGAACCGGTGAATCCCGTCGAGAAGGCCGGTCTCGTACCGGCCCAGGGCGCGGGCCCATGAAAAGGGCGGCGGTGAAACAAGGCATTCCCCGCACAGGTGGTTCTCCCCCTCCCCGGCGGGGAAGGGCAGCCCGCAACGGATGCACAGGGGGGGCCGCACGAGCGGCAGGGAGTCCGCGCAGGACGTACAGAAGACCTCTTCCGGGGATTCCTCCCGCAGGGATTGGCACAGGGGACAGACTTCGGGAAAAACGAGCCGGGCCAGTGAGGCCAGAGAAGAACGGATCACACCAACTCCTCGCCGAGAGCATCGATTTTCTGAACCGACGGCTCCACCGAAAGAGAGGGGGCCTCCGCCCACAGGCGTTCTATATCGTAGAATTCCCGGGTGGCCTCATAGAAAACGTGAAAAATGACCTCCCCGTAATCCATGAGGATCCACTGTCCCCCCTGCCTGCCTTCGATGCCCAGGGGCAGCACGCCCTCCTTCTTCAGGCGTTCCTCGATGTGATCGGCGATGGACCGGACCTGCCGGTCGGACGTGCCGCTGCAGATGATGAAATAATCCGCGAAAGAGGAAAGTTCCCGGACCTTGAGAAGGACCACGTCCTTCGCCTTCCTCTCCAGCGCGGCGTTCACGCAAAGAAGGGCGAGATCCTTCGCCTTTCCCGCGGGGGAACCTCCGTCTTCCCGTTTCCCCTTTTCCGTTCTGACCTTTCCCCTGATCATCCGCCCCTTATCCCCGGGACATGGAAAAAGGCCGTTTTTTGATGATGGTTTCGTTGCGGCCGGGACCGACGGACACCAGGATGACTTCCACTCCCGAGATTTCCTCCACCCGCTGGATATATCGCCGCGTGTTCGCGGGCAATTCCGCGAACGTTCGTGCGTGGCGGATATCCTCCGACCATCCGTCGAGCACCTCGTAAACCGGTTCACAGGATTCGAGGATCTTCCGGTTCGTGGGAACGGCATCCTTCCATTCGCTGTCTTTCGCCTTGTACCCGATGCAGATTTTCACTTTCTCGAGGCCGTTGAGGACGTCGAGTTTCGTGATGGCCAGTCCCGTCACGCCGGAGACCCGCGCGGACTGGCAGACCAGGACCATGTCGAGCCAGCCGCACCGCCGTTTTCTTCCCGTGGTGGCACCGAACTCCTGGCCCACCTGCTGTATCCGCTCCCCGATTTCATCGTCCAGTTCGGTAACGAAGGGACCGCTGCCCACCCGGGTGGTGTACGCCTTGCAGATCCCGACCACGCCGTCGATCTGCCGCGGCCCGATTCCGGCGCCGCAGCATGCGTTTCCCGCGACCGTGTTGGAGGAGGTGACATAAGGATAGGTACCGTGGTCGATGTCCAGATGGCACCCCTGGGCCCCCTCGAAGAGGACGTGTTTTCCCTGCTGGACGGCCCGGGCGAGGACGACCGAGGCATCGGTGACGTATTCCTCGAGCCTTTCCGCGTAACCGCAGTATTCCTCGAAGATCTCCTCGAAGACCACCGGCTCCTCGCCGAAGCACTTCTCCAGGAGAAAGTTCTTCTCCTCCACGTTCCTTCGAAGCAGCTCCCCGAAAAGATCCCTGTCGAGAAGATCGGAAAAGCGGATCCCCGTCCGGGCCACCTTGTCTTCGTATGCGGGGCCGATTCCCCGGCCCGTGGTACCGATTTTGGCCTTTCCCTTCCGTTTTTCCCTCGCCGAATCCAGCCTCCGGTGATAGGGAAGAATCAGATGGGCATTGGCGCTGATGTAAAGTTTCGTTTCGGGAGGAAAGGCATTCCGGGATTTCAGCCCGTCGATTTCCTCGAGGAGCACCTTCGGGTCCACCACCATGCCGTTCCCGAGAATGCAGATTTTATTGTTGTGGAGGATTCCCGACGGGATGAGGTGGAGAATGGTTTTCTTCCCATCAACCACAAGGGTGTGCCCGGCGTTGTTCCCACCCTGGAAACGGACCACCATGTCCGCTTCCTGGGAATAGAGATCGACGACCTTCCCTTTTCCCTCATCCCCCCACTGGGTCCCGATGACGACAACGCATCCCATGACTTTCCTCCCTCCGATGGCTGCAGTTACACCTCAAGCTGGATGACCGAAATGACATTCGGAAGGGCTTTGAGCTTCTGGAGCACCTCTTCGGGCACCTGGCCGTCGGTCGTCAGCACGACGAGCGCCTGGCCGTCGACCTGCTGGCGGCTCAGGTGAAGCCGTGCGATGTTCACGTTGTTGTTTCCCAGGGTGGTACCGATGTTCCCGATGACACCCGGCTTGTCATAGTTGTACAGAACGATCATGTTCCCTTCGGGAATCACGTCGAGGGTGAACTTGTTGATCCGGACGATCCGGTAATCGCTCTGGCCGAAGATCGTCCCCGCCGTGAAGCCCTGTTCCTGGGCGGTTTTCACCCGGACGGCGATCATGCTCTTGTAGTCCTTCATTTCGGTGCTCCGGGATTCGACCACCTTGATCCCCCGCTCCTTGGCGATGAGGGGGGCGTTGATGAAGTTGACCGTCTCCTTGAGGATCGGCGTGAGGAGCCCCTTGATGAGAGCGATGGTGACGGGTTCCACGGGGTAGTCGAGAATGTCCCCGCTGTATTCGATTTCCACCACCTCGATCCCGCCCTTGACGGTCTGGGAGAGGAACAGGCCCATTTTTTCCGCCAGGGTCAGGTATGGGCGGATCAGGTTCAGGATTTCGCCGCTCACCGAGGGGAAATTGACCGCGTTCCGGATCTCCCCCTTGGTGAAATAGTCCGCCACCTGCTGGGCGATGGCGATGGCCACGTTCCGCTGCGCCTCGTCGGTGGATGCGCCGAGATGGGGCGTGGCGATGACGCTGTCGAGGGCGAGGAGTTCCCGGTTTTTGGTGGGTTCCTCTTCGAACACGTCGAGGGCCGCCCCCGCAACCTTTTTGGAAACAAGGGCCTCCTTGAGATCGCTCTCGTTCACGATCCCGCCCCGGGCGCAATTGATGAGGAACACCCCCTTCTTCATCTTTCCGATGGTCTCCCGGTTGATGAGATTCCGGGTCTCCGAGGTCAGGGGCGTGTGAACGGTGATGAAATCGGCTTCCTCCAGAAGCTTCTCGAAGGACACGAGGGTGATCCCCATTTTTTCCGCCGCCTCGGGCGACAGGAAGGGATCGAAGGCGAGAACGTTCATCTTGAGCCCCTGGGCGCGGTTCGCCACGATGGACCCGACCCGGCCGATCCCGACGACCCCGAGGGTCTTGTTGTAGACCTCGGCGCCCATGAAGGCGCTCTTTTCCCATTTCCCCGCCTTCATGGAACCGGTCGCCTGGGGGATCTTGCGCGCCAGGGAGAGCATCATGGCGATGGCATGCTCCGCCGTGGTGATGGTATTCCCCCCGGGGGTATTCATGACGACGATGCCCCTCTTGCTTGCGGCGGGGGCGTCGACGTTGTCCAGCCCGATCCCCGCCCTGCCGACCACCTTGAGCTTGTCGGCCGCTTCGATGATGTCCGCGGTAACCTTCGTTGCGCTCCGGATGACCAGGCCGTCGTATTCCTTGATCACGCCCCGGAGTTCCTCCTTGGTCAGGTTGGTCATGACGTCCACTTCGATCCCCTGGGCCTTCTTCAGGATCTCGATCCCTTCCTTCGACAACGTATCGCTGATCAGTACTTTTTTCATGGATTCTTCAAACTCCTTCACGCTTGCTGGGTCATTCGGTTCCGGAAGGCCCGGTCAAGGCCTTCGAGGGCGTTTTTCACATCGTCGGGCTCGATTGTCGGCCCGCACCAGATCCGGAACCCCGGAGGAGCGTCCTTGTAGGAGCCGACATCGTGGGCCGTCCTCTCCTTGCTCAGTTTTCCGGTGATCTCCTTGACGAGTTTCGATTTCTCCTCCCCGCTCATCGACAGGAACCGGGGATGGACCACCTTCAGGCATACGGAGGTGCTGGACCGGATTTCCGCCGACTCGGCGAGAAAATCGACCCAGTCCGTTTTTTCCACCCATTCTTCCACGATCCGGAGATTGTTCCGCGACCGCTCGAACAGTCCTTCGAGGCCGATCTCCTTCGCCCACAGGAGGCCGTCCAGATGATCCTCCACGCAAAGCATGGAAGGCGTGTTGATCGTGTCTCCATCGAATATGGCCCGGTTCAGCTTTCCTCCTTTTTTCATGCGGAAAACCTTGGGCATGGGCCAGGGAGGGTTGTAGGATTCGATGCGTTCCACCGCGCGGGGGCTGAGGACGAGCACTCCGTGGGCCGCCTCGCCTCCGAGACATTTCTGCCAGGAATAAGTCAGGACATCCACCTTGGACCAGTCGATGGGCATGGCAAAGGCGGCGCTGGTGGCGTCACAGAGGGTGAGGCCTTTCCGGTCCGCGGGAATCCAGTCCCACCCCGGGATCTTCACACCGCTCGTCGTGCCGTTCGCCACGAACACGACATCGGTGTTCCAGTCCACCCGGCCCAGGTCGGGAATCTTTCCATAGTCGGCCTTGAGAATCGTCGGTTTCAGCTTCAACTGCTTCTCCACGTCCGTGGCCCAGCCTTCGCTGAAGCTCTCCCAGACGAGCACCGTCACCGGTTTCGGCCCGAGGGTCGACCACATGGCCGCCTCGAAAGCCCCCGTGTCGGAGCCGGGCAGGATGCCCAGGAGATATTCTCCGGGCACGCCGAGCAGTTCCTTGCTGTCACGAATGGCCTTCCCGAGTTTCTCTTTGCCCAGGGAACTCCTGTGGGACCGTCCCACGGCCGCTTTGTCGAGAAGTTCGAGATGCCATCCAGGTCTCTTGCTGCAGGGTCCGGAACTGAAATTGGGGTTTTTCATTTTCCTCAGAACCTTTCTTTGGATATGGGGTCACGCGGGAGTTCGACTCCCCATGATCCTTGCGCGCGTCGCTCCGCCTTTTTTTCGTGCCCCCACGCTATGGCCGGTGATCTTTCCAAAGTAGTTTTCTTATCAGAAATGGGACCTTCAGACAAGGGAATTCCTTTCTGTTGACGGGGGCTTCAAAGGGCCCTATAGTGGCCGCGGAGGATCCTCATCAAAAACGTCGAAGGGTTATGAAAAAAGAAAAGTCCCTTTTCTTCTGCCAGAACTGCGGGTACGAATCCCCCAAGTGGCTGGGGCGCTGCCCCGCCTGCGGCGAGTGGAACCGGTTCGCCGAGGAACGGGTCGACCGCGGCCCTTCCGGGGGCCGCCGTTACACCGGCCCCGGCAACAGTGACAGCCCCGTTCCCATCGACCGGATCGAAACGGACGACGGGGAACGGCTCTCCACGGGCATGGGGGAACTGGACCGGGTCCTGGGAGGGGGCATCGTCAGGGGGGCGTCGGTCCTCGTCGGAGGGGACCCGGGGATCGGGAAATCGACCCTCATGCTCCAGGTTCTCCAGAACCTCTCCCGGAACGGAAAAAAGGCCCTCTACGTCACCGGCGAGGAGTCGGCGGGACAGATCAGGCTCCGCGGGGACAGGATCGGCGCGTCCTCGGACCGCCTTTTCGTGTACGTGGAGATTTCTCTGGAACGGATTCTGAAGGAAATCGAATCGCTGAATCCGGAAGTCGTGGTCGTCGATTCGATCCAGACCCTTTATTCCGCCGATCTGGCCTCCGCCCCGGGGAGCGTCGGACAGGTGCGGGAGTCCTCGGAGCAGCTCATCCTTCTCGCGAAAAAAACGGGAATCCCCGTTTTCCTCATCGGCCACGTCACCAAGGACGGGGCCATTGCGGGGCCCAAGGTCCTGGAACACATGGTGGACGCCGTTCTCTACTTCCAGGGGGACTCGGGTCACGCCTTCCGCATCATCCGCGGCGTGAAGAACCGCTACGGCCCCACCAACGAGATCGGCGTATTCGAGATGGGCGAGAGGGGGCTCACCGAGGTGGCCAACCCGTCGGCCCTCTTCCTCTCCGAAAGGCCGGAGGACGCCCCCGGTTCCGTGGTCGTCCCGAGCATGGAGGGAACGAGGCCGATCCTCGTGGAGATCCAGGCGCTGGCCAGCGAGACCCAGTTCGGCATGCCCCGGCGGACGACCATCGGCGTGGATCACAACCGGGTTTCACTGCTGGCGGCGGTCATGGACAAGATCTGCGGATTCAATCTGAACAACCACGACATTTACATGAACGTGGCGGGCGGGGTGCGGCTCGGCGAACCGGCGGCCGACCTGGGAATCGTGTCCTCCCTTCTTTCAAGCTTTCTGAACCGTCCCATCAGCCGGAACACGGTGGTCTGCGGCGAAGTGGGGCTCACCGGAGAAATCCGGGGTGTCGGGCGGATCGACGCCCGGGTGAAGGAATCCTCCAAGATGGGATTCTCCCGGATCCTACTGCCCCCCTCCTTTCCCGGGGAATCCCTGCACCGCTCCGGCCTGGAGCTGATCCCCGTGAGCCACCTGAGGGACCTCGCCGACCTTCTCTTCTGACGGCCTCCCCCCTCCTTTCAAGCCGGCGCATTCCCAGGACAGGGCCCCGGCGGGGCAGGACTGGTAGACGCATTTCAGGCACCGGATGCAGTCCTTCCCGTTCGGACCCAGGTAAGGGGCGACCCCCATGGGGCAGTTCCGGGAACAGGCGCCGCAGTGGATGCAGCGGTCCGGGTGGTACGCCATGCGGAAGAGGCTTCCCCGGTTGAAGAGGGAATAGAAGGCGCCCAGGGGGCAGACGACCCTGCAGAAGGGCCTCCGGACGATCACGGCCGCCGCCACGACGGCAACGAGGATCGACACCTTGAGCGAAAAGAGAGCCCCCGCGAGTTCCCGGAGACCGGGCTGCAGTCCCATGAGGGGAAGACCCGCCTCGAGCGTCCCCGCGGGACAGACGAACTTGCAGAACCAGGTGATCCCGTATCCGAATTCGTCCAGGAGAAAAAGAGGGAAGAGAATGACGAAAAAGAGGAGAAACCCGTACTTGCCCCAGGAAAGAAACGGGGGAATTTCCTTTTTGGGGGAGGGAATCCTGTAGAGGAGTTCCTGAAGCAATCCGAAGGGACACAGCCACGCGCAGGGCATCCTGCCGACGAACCCGCCGAGAAGCCCCAGGAAGCCGATGACATAAAAACCGGTGAGGTAGGTTCCCTGGCGCCATCCGACCTGGAGGAAGGCGAAGAAATTCTGCAGGGCCCCGATGGGGCAGGCGCCGGCGGCGGCGGGGCACGAGTAGCAGTTCAGACCGGGGACACAGAATGCCTTCAGACGGCCCTGGTAAATCGTCTTCGTGAACGGGAACATCACATACCCGTTGCTCAGGACGGTGGCCAGGGCCTGGACCCAGCGGCGGAGGACCTCCATGTCAGCCGATCCCGATGCAGCTCAGGCAGATCTGAACGGCCCGCTCCCACACGAACGCCGCTTCCCCGAGGTTGAGCCCCGCAAGAAAGAGCAGGAGCGAAAGGAGGATCAGGAAAAAGGGCAGTTTCCTGGAGGAATTCCCGTTCATGCGTCACCCCCCGCGCCAATGGTCAGGATTGACGAACCCGTAAAAAAACCAAATCAACACTTTTTCGAACGGCAAAGCAAAAAGCTCCACAGGCAAGGCGCCCGAATCCCGACGAATGAGACGTACGGATGGTACGTCGCAGGGAGGAGGGAAGAAGGGCAACGCAGCATAGGAACTTTTTACGAAGCCGTCAGGATTTGCACATGGAGAGGATGGTATTCACCTTCTGTTCCAGGAAGGCCTTCGGTCTTTGGCCGAGGATCTTTTCCGTGATCTCCCCCCTGTTGACGATCATGATCAGGGGAATGGCGTTGATCCGGTATTGAAACGCCATCTTGTCGCCCCCCCAGTACACGGGAAAGGGAACCTCCATCTTGTCCACGATGGGCTGCATGGCCGCCGGCCCGGAGGCGTCCAGGCTGAGCCCGATCATGTTCAGCCCCTGGGACCGGTATTGCTGGTAGAGGGACACCAGGGTGGGCAGTTCCGCCCGGCAGGGCCTGCACCAGGCGGCCATGGCGACCACCATGACGGGACATTCGGCATTCGCCAGGATCCTCTGAAGGCCGGCATGATCGATCGGGACAATGCGATTCGTCCCCGCCGCCCGTTCCCCCGAAAGGGCGAGAGGAACCAGCACGAGGAGAAAAACAAGCAGGATTTTCTTTCTCACTTTGACCTCCGGAGCGCTTTCCGCTCGGGTACTCAGGACACAATATAAATCAAGTACGGGATTCGTCAAGAAGAATTCGCAGATTTTCCGGCACTTCCCCCCCCACGGTTGGTCAGGTACGCCCCCGTGACGACAAAGGCCGCGCCCGCGAGGAGACTGCCGTCCAGCGGTTCCCGAAAGAAAATGTAGGCAAACAGCACGGCGAAAAGGGGGACAAAATTGATGAACACTCCCGCCCGGGACGGGCCGATCCGTTGGATCCCTTCGTAATACCAAGTGAATCCGAGTGCGGAGCCGAAATATCCGAGATAGAAGAGGGCGCCCCAGACGGAAAGGGAAAGGTCCGGCAGGGAACGGAACAGGCCCTCCCCCACCGCGGCGGGCAGGAGGGCCGCCGCCCCGATGAGGCAGGACCAGGTGACGGCGGCCATGGGGGAAAGCCCTCCCATGACCCACTTTCCGGCGAGCGAATAGGATACCCAGCTCACGACGCAGCCGACGATGAGAAGCTCCCCCCTGCCGACACCGCCGCCCAGGAGGGACATGGGGTTGCCCCGGGAGATGACGGCGACGGCCCCCGTCACGCACAGGCAGATCCCGAGGACCCGGAGCGCCGTGAGCCGGTCCCGGAAGAGAAGGGCGGCGAACAGGGCGATGAAAACGGGGTTCGTGGCGACGATCAGGGCGGCCCGGCCCGCTTCCATGTGGCGCAGTCCGGAAAAGAAAAAAAGGTTGTACAGAAACACTCCCGTCATCCCGCAGAGAAACAGCGGCAGAAGATACGGCCGGCCGGGGAGGGGCAGACGGCCCTCCCGGCGGTACGTCATCCACAGGAGGAAAACCGAGGCGACGACGAACCGGAGGAAAGAGGCGGTGAACGTCCCCGTCTCCGGGGCGACAAGACGGCCGGCGATGAAGGTCCCCCCCCAGAACAGGGCCGTGAGAAGCAGTTTGACATACACCATCGCGTCCTGCGGGGCGGGGGTAGCGGAAGCGACTCCGGGAATATTCATTCGATCCATTTTTGACGAACCCGTAAAAAGATCAATTCAACACTTTTTCGAACGGCAAAGGAAAAACCTCCACAGGCAAGGCGCCCGATTCCCGGGGAAAGCGCACTTCCGGTACGCCGCAGGGGCGAGGGATGAAGGACAAGACGGCATGGGGACTTTTACCGGGCTTTCATTGGAGGAACATGCCGGCGATCCAGAACAGGAACATTCCGAAAAGGACGGTCAGCGCCAGGGAACGGGTCTTCCAGGCCACGAGAAACGTGGGGACGGCCACACAGAACTCCGGGGTCAGCAGTTGAAAGTGCTTCGGGCATCCCGCCGTCACCAGGGCCGGGGCGATGAGGGCGCTCAGGATGGCGGGAGGGAGAAGCTCCAGCCATTCCAGCAGGATCCGGGGCAAGGTCCTGTTGGCGAGGGCGAAGAGGGGAAACCACCGGGGCACGTAGGTTACGGCGCCCATGGCGAGAAAGACGAGAACGGGGTCCGGCGTCATGACCGTTCCTCCCCCTTCCCCCGGGAAAAAAACTTTTTCAGGGCCAGACCCAGGGTCGCCCCCAGGAGGGAGGCGGCGACGATGTGGCCGCTTCCCGCGATGAGGAGGGCGAGGACCACCGCGCAGGCGGCGGACAGCAGTGCCGTCACGGCGTGGAAAACCCCGCGCAGCTGGAACACGAGCAGGCACAGGAACATGGCCATGAGGGCGAAATCCATGCCGAAGGCCCCGGCGGGAAGAAAGGTCCCCCCCAGTCCGCCCAGGACGGTGCTTCCGAACCATGCGGCATTGGCCGTCTGGTTCATGACAAGGGCCCGCTTCCAGTCCCAGTTCCCGTCCTGAAACCGGGTCAGGTTCATGGCAAAGCTTTCATCGGTGACGCCGTAGGCGAAAAGCGAGATCCACCCCTTTCCCATTCCCCTGAGATGAACGGCCAGGGCCGAACTCATGAGGAAATGGCGGAAGTTCACCAGGAACGTGGTCATGACGACGGCGGGAAGCCCCGCGCCCGCACCCATCATGGAAACGGCGATGAACTGGGAGCTTCCGGCAAAGACCAGAAGGGACATGAGGCCGATCTCGAAAGGGGAGAGCCCGCCCTTCTGGGCAAGGACGCCGAAGGCGAGACCGATGGGAAGATAGCCCAGGCAGATGGGCCAGGCCGCGCGGACGCCGTCCTCGAAAATCCGGGGAAAGGGATCGTGGACAGAGGATCGATCAAGCGAGGCCGTTTCCATGCCGCCGGGGGCTCCCTCCTTCTGTGGTTCTTCCTCATACTATGGAAAAACGAAAAATGTCAAAAAGGATGAAGCGCAGTGCGGCCGGGGGGTTCTACCGCTGCCGCGGGAACGAACGGCCGCGCCGTCTTGACACCGCGGGAGCGGCTCCAGTATAGAGGGGGAAAGCCGGGAAGGCCGTTCCGGAGAAGGCGCCCGGAAGCACAGGGAGGTGGTTGCTCGTCATGGAGGAGTTCATCTTTCACAACCCGACGAAGATCATTTTCGGCCGGGGGAAGATCGGAGAACTGGGAAAAGAGATCCGCCCCGTCGGAAACCGCGTCCTTCTCGTGTACGGACAGGGGAGCATCCGGAAATACGGCGTCTACGACCAGATCGTCCGATCCCTGGAAGACGGGGGCATCGAACGGGTGGAACTTCCGGGCGTCCGTCCCAACCCGGTGCTCTCCCTCGTGTACCGGGGGATCGAACGGGCCCGGGAGGCCGGGGTGGACGCCGTCGTCGCCGCGGGAGGGGGCAGCGCCATGGACACGGCGAAGGCGATCGCCGCCGGTGTCCCCGCCGATCACGACGTCTGGGAGTTCTTCCAGTTCCGGAAGACCATTCAAAAGGCGCTCCCCGTGTTCGCCGTCCCCACCGTGGCCGCCAGCGCGTCGGAGATGAACGGCGCCGCCGTGATCACCCGGGAGGAAGGGGCCCGCAAGTTCAGCGCCCGTTCGCCCCACCTGAATCCCAGGACCTCCATTCTCGACCCCTCGGTTCTCTTCTCCCTGTCCCCGAGGTACAGCGCCTACAGCGCCGTGGATGCGATCACCCATGCCCTGGAGGGGTATTTCAACAACACCGCCGGCGAGAGCGCGCTCCAGGAAAGACTCATCGAAGCCCTGATCCGGACCATCATGGAGAGCACGGAGATCATCCTCCGGGATCCCCGGAACTACGACGCCCGGGCGTCCATGATGTGGTCCGCCGTCCTTGCGTTCAACGGGCTCACGACGGCGGGGCTCGGCCGGGCCACCCTGCCGGTCCACATGATGGAGCACTCCCTGAGCGCCCTTTACGACATTCCCCACGGCGCCGGCCTTTCCATTCTGCTTCCCGCCTGGATGGCCTTCCGGGCCGCCGGGGACCCCGGGAAGTTCGCCCGCTTCGGGAGGGCGATCTTCGGCATCGAGGATCGGGACGATCTTTCCGCGGCACTTCGGGGGGCCCGGTTTCTCAGGGCCTGGTTCGGGGGGATCGGCGCCCCCGTCACCCTTCAGGAAGGGAGCATCCCGGAAGGGGACGTGGAGGCCATCGCGGAGCACGCCCTTGCCCTCGCCGGGGTGTGGCAGCTTCCGGAATACACGAAAGACGTGATGATCGAGGTCCTCAGGCGATGCACGATCCCCTTCCCCGGCTGACGGACATGACGGGAATCATCCTTGCCGGGGGGAAGAGTTCCCGCATGGGGGGAAACGACAAGGCGTTCCTGACGTTCCGGGGAAAATCCATGATCGAACGAACCCTGGAGACCTTCCGGGACCTTTTCCCGGAGATCCTCATCGTGACGAACAGCCCCCTGGAATACCTTTCCTTCGACTGCCGGATCGTGACGGACATGGTCAAGGGCAAGGGGGCCCTGGGGGGCATCTTCACGGGACTGACCTTCGCCTCCAGTGATCACTGTTTCGTCACGGCCTGCGACCTGCCGTTTCTGAACGGCGATTTCATCCGGTTCATGGCACAGCGCGCCCGGGAGGTCGACATCGTCGTCCCGCGCTGCGAGGACGGCTTCCAGCCCCTCCACGCCTTCTACTCGAGAAGGTTGATCCCGGCCATGGAACGGATGATCCGGGACGACCTCCTGAAGATTTCCCCGCTCTTCAAGAAAAGCCGGACCCTTGTCCTTTCCGGCGAGATCCTTTCCCGCTTCGGAGGGGAGGAACGGATGTTTCTCAACGTCAATTCACAGGAAGACCTGGACCGCGCCCTTTCCCGTTCGTGACCGCGGTCCCGCCCGGCGGGTTTCTTTTCCCTTGACAAACCACGCCGACTTGTCTATGTACCCCCCTGATTATCCTCAAAATATACAGGGGCAGTAGGTGTCCCGAAAACGGGATTTTATATTAAATGAAAAGAGGGAGGAACGTAATCATGTCTGACAATTTGGCGAATCCTGCACCCCTGGGGCTCATGGGCTTCGGGATGACCACCGTTCTCTTGAACCTGCACAATGCCGGGATCTTCGAACTGGGAGCCGGCATCCTGGCCATGGGCATCTTTTACGGCGGCGTGGCCCAGGTCATCGCGGGGATCATGGAGTTCAAGAAGGGCAACACTTTCGGCACCACGGCATTTACTTCATACGGTCTTTTCTGGCTTACCCTGGTATTCCTGGTCTACTTCAACGGAAAACTGGGCATCCAGGGGAACAGCGAGGCCTTCATGACCGCCTATCTGTTCATGTGGGGCCTGTTCACTTTCTTCATGTGGATCGGAACATGGAAGGCCAACCGCTGTCTCCAGTTCATTTTTCTCACCCTGACGATCCTCTTCTGGATGCTGGCCGCCCGCGACGGTTTCGGATGGAAAGGCACCTGGGCGGTTCTTACCGGCTATGAGGGCATTCTCTGCGGCGCCTCGGCGATTTACGGCGCCATGGCGCAGGTGCTCAACGAGATGTACGGCAAGGTGGTGCTTCCGCTGGGGGCGAAGTAACCACCAACTCCGTCAATGCATTTCAGGCCCGGCGATAAGAGCCTGCGCTGCAACGCTTTTCATAAGACGGCTGTCAAAAAAGGGAACGAAGCAAAACCCCATTTACAAGTAAAAACTGCACCAAAGGCCACAGGGTGTAAACGATCACCGCTTTTCGAGCGGTGATCGTTACACCTAGATTTGTCCAAAATTCGAACATTCACAGGGGGCCATGGGTATGAACGACGACAGGCTTTTTGGCATGCCCGCCGAACAGGGGCGGTGGTTATTCATCGTACTGGGTTTCATCATCAACATCTGTCTTGGAAGCGTCTACGCGTACAGCGTTTTCAGGACACCGGTCCAGAAACTGCTGAACGCGACGGCGACTGAAGCGGGACTTCCCTTCATGCTTTTCCTCGCATTCTTCGCGGCGCTCATGTTCTTCGGCGGACAGGTCATGGCGAAGCTGGGACCGAAGCTGCTCGGCATGATCGGCGGCGCCATCGTCGGCGCCGGGTGGATGCTGGCCAGCCAGGCCGGCAGCGTCAACATGCTCTCCGTCACCTACGGCGTGATCGGGGGCGGCGGCGTGGGTCTCGCCTACGGCGTTCCCCTGGCGGTCGTCGGCCGCTGGTTTCCCGACAAGCGCGGTCTGGCCCTCGGCCTGACCCTCGCGGGTTTCGGAGGATCCCCCTTCGTCTCGGCGAACGTGGCCTCGGCCCTGATCAAGGCCGTCGGACCCATGCCGACATTCTTTTACATGGGCGCGGCATTCCTCGTCATCATGCTTTTGTGCTTCATTCCCTTCCGCTTCCCCCAGGACGGATGGAAGCCCGCCGGATGGACGCCCGCCGCGGCCGCCGGAACCGGTTCGGTTGACCTCGCCCTCGGGCAGATGGTGAAAACCCCGGCCTTCGTCGGCCTGTTCCTGTGCTACATCATCGGCTGTCTCGCCGGCCTCATGGCCATCGGGATCTCCGCCCCCGTGGGACAGGAAATCATCCGTATCGAATCCGCCACGGCGGCCACGCTGGTCGGCGTCTTCGCCATCTTCAACGGCCTGGGAAGGCCGATCTTCGGCGTTCTGACGGACAAGCTCTCCCCCAAGATGGCGGCGGTCATTTCGTTCGTCATCATTCTTCTGTGCTCCCTGGGGATGCTCGCCGCCGGGGAAGGCAGCCTCATGCTCTATGTGATCTGCTTCGTCGGCTTCTGGCTCTGCCTCGGCGGCTGGCTGGCCATCGCCCCGACGGCGACGACCATTTTCTTCGGCGTCAGGAACTACGCGAAGAACTACGGGCTCGTTTACTTCGCGTACGGCATCGGCGCCATTCTGGGCGGCATCATCGCCGGACAGGCGAAGGACGCCTTCGGCTCCTACAAGGTCGCTTTCTATCCCACGGCGGGTCTGGCGATCGCGGGAATCATCATCGCGCTCCTGCTCATGAAGCCGGTCAGAAAGTAGCCCGATCCTTTCGCAGCAGCGTTCCTGACAACGCCGGCCCGGGAGGGCCGGCGTTTTTTTTCCCGCCGCCGTGGTCCTTGAACCCGGTTTCCGGTTGCACTGAATCTCAAAAAGCGGTATTTTTGCCATCTGTATACTCTGGAAGGATAACGTGCGGCCGAATGGAGAAATTCGAAGTCATCATCGTGGGAGGCGGTCTCTCGGGCCTGGGCGCGGCATGGACGCTGGCGAAAAGCGGCGTCGAAGTCGTTCTGCTCGAACGGGGGGATTATCCGGGAGCGAAAAACGTCACCGGCGGAAGACTTTACACCCGCCCGATCCTTGAATATTTCCCAGGGCTCCTGGAAAAGGCGCCCCTCGAGCGGCCCATCGTCCGCGAGGGGGCGACGCTCATGGCCGGGGAAAGGCACATCACGTTCCATTACGGGGACCTGGAATACTCCAGGGATCCCCGGCCGAGTTTCAGCATCCTCCGGTCCCGTTTCGACCGCTGGTTCGCCGAGGAGGCGGAAAACGCGGGAGCGATGATCCTTCCGAAGACGCGGGTGGACGACGTCATCCGGCAAGGCGGGAGAATCGCCGGGGTCGTCGCGGGGGGCGATCCCCTGCACGCGGATGTGGTCGTCGCCTGCGACGGGGTTCTGTCCCTTCTTTCGGAAAAAGCGGGGCTCCGCGGCCCCGGAGGTTCCCGGGACCATGCCGTGGGCATCAAGGAAGTCATCTCGCTCCCCCCGGAAAAAATCGAGGACCGGTTCAATCTCGAAAAGGGCGCAGGAGCGGCCCATCTTTTCGTCGGAGAGGCCACCCGGGGAAAATTCGGCGGCGGATTCCTCTACACGAACCGGGAGAGTCTGAGCCTCGGCGTCGTTGTCGGGATCGGGGACCTCGTGGAGAAGGAGCCCGCCCTGGCCGCGCCCGACTTTCTTGACGATTTCAAGAAGCGGCCGGAGATCGCCCCCCTCGTCCGTGACGGGGAAACGGTGGAGTATTCGGCCCACGTCATCCCCGAGGGAGGACACGGGGGGATCGGCCCCCTTTGCGGTGACGGCATCCTCGTCGCGGGGGATGCGGCGGGATTCGCCCTGAACCTGGGCCTCACCGTCCGGGGCATGGAATACGCCATGGCCTCGGGGGTCTTCGCGGCGAAAACCATCCTGGACGCGAGGGCGGCGGGAAGTTATTCCAGGGAGAGGCTTTCCCGATACGAAACGCTGCTGAAAGGCAGTTTCGTCCTCCAGGATTTCGAAAGCTTCCGGGAAGCGCCCCGGATCCTGGAAAATCCCCGTTTCTTCCGGCATTATCCGGAATGGCTGGGGGCCATGTTCCATGATCTGTACGACGTTCCCGCGGGCCCGAAAAAAAGGCTTTTCCCGACCCTCCGGAAGCATCTGTCCTTCCCCGAGCTGCTGGCGCTTCTGGGGGATCTGAAAAAAGCGAGGAAACTATGACGGCTTCGTAAAAAGCTCCATATGCTGCGTTACCCTTCTTCCCTCGTCCCTGCGGCGTACCATCAGTACGCCTCAGTCCTCGGGATTCGGGCGCCTTGCCTATGGAGCTTTTTACTTTGCCGTTCGAAAAAGTGTTGATAGACATTTTTACGAGGTTGGAAACTATGAGCCAGGACGGAACACTCAAGGCGAAGCTCGGGCTGGACGTATTCAAGCCCGCCCGGGAACCCCACATCCTGATCCGGCCCGGCATGGAACGGGATCCCCGGCTCAAAAAAGCCGTTCTCGCCTGTCCTGCGGGACTTTACAGCGAAGACGGGAACGGGACGATCGCCCTGAGCATCGACGGCTGCCTCGAATGCGGCACGTGCAGGATCGCCTGCGGAACGGAGGTCCTTGACTGGAACTATCCCGAAGGAGGAACGGGCGTTCAGTTCCGCTTCGGTTGAAGTCCCCCAAATCCGATCGAACACGATCAGAAAGGAAGGAGGGTTTTTTATGGATTTCAAGTTGACGGAAGAACAGGAATTGATCCGAAAAAACATGAGGGAATTCACGGAGAAACACGTGGATCCCATCGCCGTCGAGATCGACGAAACCAGCCGCCACCCGGAGGAACTTTTCAAGAAACTGGCGGAGGGAGGCTGGATGGGGATCCCCGTTCCCGTCGAATACGGGGGATCGGGATCGGACTACCTGACCCACATCGTCGCGGTGGACGAACTGGCCCGGTCCTGCGCGTCCACGGGGTTCACCGTGTCCATCCACGTAGGGATCGCCTGCATGCTCGTGCTGCTCTTCGGAACGGAAGACCAGAAAAAGAAATTCCTCGTCCCCATGGCCCGGGGGGAAAAGCTGGGGGCTTTCGTCCTCACCGAACCCGGTGCGGGCACGGACGTCATGGCCGCCACCTCGACGGCGGTCAAGGACGGGAACGACTACGTCCTGAACGGGACCAAGACCTTCACGTCCAACGGCCCCACCGGAGACGTCTACTTCGTTTTCGCGTGGACGGACAAGGCGGCGGGAAGGAAAGGCATGAGCACCTTCATCATCCCCCGGGGCACGCCGGGAATGGAGGTGGGGACCCATTTCAAGAAGATGGGGCTTCGGTCCTCCCAGACCTCGGAAATGGTTTTCCGGAACTGCCGCATCCCGAAGGAAAATCTGCTCGGAAAAGAGGGGGCGGGGCTCCTCATGGCCATGACGGGCTTCGACCACGGGAGGACGGGAATCGCCGCCCAGTCCACGGGCATCCTCCAGGCGGCCCTGGACGAGTCCATACGGTATTCCAAGGAGCGGGTGCAGTTCGGCCAGCCCATCTCCCGGCAGCAGGCCATCGCCTGGATGATCGCCGACATGGCCACCGACCTTCAGGCGGCGCGGTTCCTCACCTATCACGCGGCCTGGATGAAGGACCAGGGAAAACCGTTCAGCAAGGAAGCCTCCATGGCGAAGCTCTTCACCTCGGAGGCGGCCATGCGGCACACCATCAAGGCCGTCCAGATCCACGGCGGATACGGCTACGTGAAGGGCGCCAAGGTGGAGCGTCTCTTGCGGGACGCGAAGATCACGGAAATCTACGAGGGCACCTCGGAAGCCCAGCGAATGGTCATTTCGGGGAACGTTCTGCGATAAGGACGGCGGAAAGGAAAAAACACATGCCGCAAATGATCGCCTGCTTCAAGTGGGTCGTTGACGAGGCCTATATCCGCGTCGGGGCCTCCGGCGACCTGGACATGAACGCGGTGGACTACAAGATCAGCGATTACGACAAGAACGCCCTCGAGGAAGCGGCCCGGATCCGGGAACAGGCGGGCGGCTCCGTGACCGCCGTCACCGTCGGCGTTCCCGAGGCCACGAAAGGCGTCAAGGACGCCCTCTCCCGGGGAGCGGAAAAGGCCTTTTTCATCCAGGACCCTTCCTTCCGGGACCTCGATCCTTCCCAGACCGCCAGGATTCTCGCCGCCGTCATTCAAAGCCGGATCCCTTACGACCTGATTCTGTGCGGAGAGGGATCGAGCGACCTGTACGCCCGGCAGGTCGGCCCGCAGTTGGCCGAGCTGCTCGGGATCCCGTGTCTTTCCTTCGTCCAGAAACTCACCGTGGAGGGGGACCGCGTCGTCGCCGAAAGGCGCACGGACGAGGGACAGGAGGTCTGCACCGCCCCCATGCCGGTCCTGGTCACGGTCCTTCCGGACATCAACACGCCAAGGATCCCCAGCGTCCGCGACACCCTCATGGCCTCGAAGAAGGAGGTGGTCCCCGTCCGGAAAGAGGACCTCCCGGACATTTCCTCTCCCTTCCTCGAGACCGTTTCCATGAAGGGAACGAGCCTCAAACGGAGCGGCACCCGGTTCACGGAAGACCCCGGGGACGTGAAGGCCTTCGTCGACACCCTTCTCCAGAAGGGCGTTCTGAAATAAGGAGAGAGACCTCATGGCTGGAATATGGATCCTCGGAGAAAACCGGGAACTGACGGGCGAACTTCTCACGGCGGGCGGGGAACTTGCCGCCGCGACCGGGGAAAAGATCTCCGTTCTTCTGTGGAAGGACCGGTCCGGGGCGGAAGCATATTTCGCCCTCGGGGCGGATGAAATCCTCGTTCTCCCCGAACTGCCGGAAGATGTACCGCCGGAAGCCCTCATCCCCGTGATCACGGGCGAAGCGAAAACGTCGCATCCCGGGCTCATTCTCCTTCCCGCCACCGTCCGGGGCAGGGAAATGGCCGCCCGGGTCGCCGCCGGGCTGGGAACCGGTCTTTGCAGCGACGCCGTCGCCGTCCGATGGAACGGTGAAAGGAAAACCTTTGAAATGGAACGGCTCGCTTACGGCGGGATGGCCGTGCAGAAAGTCGTCTTCCGAACGGCGCCCGCCATGGCGACGATCCCCCCCCGGACGTTCGCCCCCGCGCAGGCGAAAGAGGGCCGGACCGGCACGGTCCGGGAGCTCCCCGGTCCGCCTCCGTCCCCCGTCACGGTCGTGGAGCGGAAAAAGCGGGAACGGACGGCCCGGGATCTCCGGGAGGCGCGGATCATCGTGTGCGCCGGACGGGGCATCGAGAAGCAGGAGGATCTCCGGATCGCCAGGGAACTCGCGGAGGCCCTGGGCGGGGAGATCGCCTGCACCAGGCCCCTCTCGGAGGAATACCACTGGCTTCCCGAGGATCTGTGCATCGGCCTTTCGGGCATTTCCGTCAAGCCGGAACTGTACATCGGTCTGGGCGTGTCCGGGCAGGTGCAGCACATCACGGGAATCCGGGACGCCAAGGTCATCGCGGCGGTGAACAAGGATGAAAACGCCCCCATCTTCCAGACCGCCGACCTGGGAATCGTCGGGGATCTCTACGGGGTCGTCCCGAACCTGATCCAGGAGATCAGGAAAGCCGGGGGGCAATAGAAAAACCTTTCTTTCCGGGATCGTTCCCCCGGAAGGGCGGCGAAAATCGGATTGCAAAGCGGGGACCCCGCCGCGGCAACGGGCCGCGGCGGGGTCCCTGTTTCGTTTCTCAGGGAGCTTCCCTTCTCCTGTGTCCCATCACCGAAAAGAAGCTTTCCCCGGAGGTCCCGCCGCCGGGAGGGGGCGTGAAAACGGTCACCGCCGCCTCGCCCGGCCGGGCCAGATCCTCAGCGGGAATGACCGCGCCCAGTTCCCCGGGACCGGAGAACGCCGTCACCCTTTCCCGCCCGTTCCACAGGACCCGGGAACGCGGGGTGAACCCCGATCCCGAAAGGGTGATCCGGACCCCGGGGGTCCCCGCCGCGGCCCGGGCCGGCTCGATGCCCTCCAGGAACGGGAACGGGTCCTCGAGGCTGTAGATTTCCGCCCGGCTCAGGGGTCCGGATCCGGATCTGTTTTTTCCGCCCGCCACGAGGACCGACCCGCCGGGAAGAAGCGTCGCCGTGTGCCCCGACGACCGGACCGCCATGGGACCCGCATCCACGAACTTCAACGTGGAGGGATCGAAACGCTCGCTTTTGGCGTACCCCGCCATGGAATGGCCCCCCGCCAGGAGGACCGTCCCGTCGGGAAGAAGCGTCGCCGTGTGTTCGCTCCTTTTCTCGATCATGGCGGAGAAATCGCGAAACCAGGCATTGGCCGCGACGCCGTACACATGCACCGCCTTCCCGTCCCCGCCGCTCATGTTCTCCCCCGCGACGAGGACCATGCCCCCGTGGGCGGGCAACAGGGTCGCCGTGTGCCAGAAGAGCGGCCGGCCTTCCAGGAAGGAGGCCTCACTCCAGGTCTCCGAGAGGGGATCGAAGATCTCGGCCGTGTTCAGCGGACCCCGGCCGGACCAGCCGCCGAAGACCAGGACCCTTCCGTCGGGAAGGAGCGTCGCCGTGTGCCAGCCCCTGGGCCACTTCATGTCCCCGGCGGGGCTCCAGGTCCCCGACGGGGGGTCGAAAATCTCCGCACTCGTCTTGATGCTCCCCACGTTCACGATGCCACCCGTCACGAGGACCCGGCCGTCCCCGAGAAGGGTGGCCGTGTGACCCATCCGGTAATCTCTCAGATCCGCCGCCGCCGCCGTCCACGTTCCCGCTGCGGGATCGTAGATGCAGCAACTGCGGATTTCACCGAACAGATCCTGCCCTCCCGCCGCGAGGACACGCCCGTCCCGAAGCAGGGTGGCCGTGTGGAGGGAGCGCACACCGGGCAGTTTTTCCGCCGGGAGCCACGCCTCCTTGGAGGGATCGTAGATTTCGCAGCCGTCGAGGCAGTCGGGATATTCCTCAGTGTCCCGCTGCCCGCCCGTCACGAGGACCCGGCCGTCCCCGAGAAGGGTGGCCGTGTGATAGAACCGGGAGTCCGCCATGGCGGCCGTCTCCCGCCAGCCCCCGGCGGCCGCGACGCCGGGCGGGAGGAACATCCCCGGCAGGAAGAGCAGCAACACCCCGAGAACGACGGGAATCCGGCCGCGGCCGGAAACCATCCATGGATTGCCTGCATCTCGTCTCATGGCTTCACCTCGCTTGAATTCGGGAACGGAATTTCCTTTCCGGCAACGTCCGGAAGCCCCCTGCCGGATCAGGAGTCCCCACCGCCTGTAAGGCAATTTCGATGCCACGGCCTATTCTATTGATTTCATTGTATAATTATTATTCCTCGGAACGGAGAACTCCCGGGGTTGGCGGCTTCCGGTTGGCAGCCGGGACCGATGGTACGCCGCCGACATTGACGGATTTTCTTTTATCGCCTACAGTATGGAAAATAATTCTCACAGGAAGGAACCGGACATGACCCATCACGATCTCGAACCGTACATCGCCAAGGTGTGCCAGGAACCGAACGTCCACGGAAAAATCATCGACCCCGCATCGGTGGTCACGGCCCCCTGGGTCCGTTTCAAGTGCCTTTTCGGATGCCCCTACAAGCACCGCTATTCCTGCCCCCCGCACACGCCGACGCCGGCGGAGACGCGGGAGGTCCTCGACTCCTACCGCCGGGCGATCCTCTTCCACCGGGAGGAGCCGGCCGCGAAGGAGCGGGGACGGAACTACATGAAACATTTCGCAACACTCGTTCAGCTCGAAGGGGACCTGTTCAAGGACGGGTACTACAAGTCCTTTCTCATGATCGCCGGTCCCTGCACGCTGTGCAAGGAATGCAGCATTAATGAAGATCTTCCCTGCAGGTTCCCGGAACGAACCCGGCCGTCCATGGAAGCCTGCGGCATCGACGTGTACCAGACCGTCCGGAACAACGGGTTTTTCATCAAGACCCTCCACGAGAAGACGGAACCGCAGAACATCTACTGCCTCATGCTGGTGGATTGACCCCTCGGGATGGGGGAAAAGAGGGAAACGCCCGGCCGGACCCGCGGAAGATCCGGCCGGGGGATTTCCTCCCCCGCGGGGGAAGAAAATAACGGGAAATACGCCGCGAAGGGGAAGGGAGGACACATGCCGGAAAAACGGGAACAATTTCGTAAAAAGGATTACTTTTCGGCACTTTACGCCGTGGCCAGGGCCATCAACGCATCCCTCGATCCCCGGCAGGTCCTCGAGGAAATCACGAGGTGCGTCGTCGAAACCATGGGGGTGAAGGCGTGCAGCGTCCGCCTCCTCACGGAGCGGGGCGACAAGCTCGACCTTGCGGCAAGCCTGGGCCTGTCGGAGGACTATCTCCGGAAAGGCCCCGTCCTCCTGGAGGAGAGCGGGATCGACCGGGAGGTTCTTCAGGGAAGAAAGGTCTGGATCCGGGACGTCCGGAAGGACACCGGCTTCCAGTACCCCGGAAAGGCATCGGAAGAGGGGATCCTGTCCGTTCTAGCCCTCCCCCTCACGGCGGAGGGAAAGGCCGTCGGCGTTCTTCGCGCATACACCGGCGAAGTCCATGAATTTCCGGACGACGAAATCCGTTTTCTCGAGGCCGTGGCGGACCTCGGCGCCATCGCCATCGACCACGCGCGGCTTCATGAGGCCCTGAAGCTCCGGATCGATCTGATGGCCCGGCACAGGGACCGGATCGACGACAACTGACGGCTTCGGAAAAACGTTCCTCAGGCTTTTCACGGATGCGTCAAAACTGAAAAAGGAGATTTCCCATGGCACGCATCGGGATCAACGGCTTCGGAAGAATCGGACGCCAGGTCCTCAAGGCGGTCGTCGAGCGGTACCCCGGATCCCTCACGGTGGCGGCCGTGAACGACCTTTTCGACGTGGGAACGAACGCCCATCTGCTCCAGTTCGATACGAACTACGGGAGATTCCAGGGAACGGTCGAAGTCTCCGGGGAAGGGTTTCTCGTCAACGGAGCCCCCATCCGGAATTTCTCCTTCCGCGATCCGGCCCTCATCCCCTGGGGCGACGCCGGGGTGGACATCGTCGTCGAGAGCACGGGAATTTTCCGTACCGGGGACAAGGCGGCCGTTCACATCGAAGGGGGGGCGAAGAAGGTCATCATCACCGCGCCGGCGGACAAGGTGGACCTCACCGTGGTCATGGGCGTGAACGACGGCGTCTACGACCCGTCGAAGCACCAGGTTCTGTCCAACGCCTCCTGCACGACCAACTGCCTCGCCCCTCCCGCCCTGGCCGTTCACCGGGCCTTCGGCATCGAAAAGGGAATGATGACGACCGTTCATTCCTATACGAACGATCAGCGGATCCTGGACCTCCCCCACAAGGACCTCCGCCGCGCCCGGGCGGCGGGACAGAACATCATCCCCACGACGACGGGCGCGGCCCGCGCCGTGGCGCTGGTCATCCCCGAACTGGAAGGCCGGTTCGACGGCTATTCCCTGCGTGTTCCCACGCCGACGGTTTCCATCGTGGATTTCGTGGCCGAACTGAGACAGAAGACGTCGACGGAGGCATTGCGCGAGGTTCTCCGGGAGGCCTCCCGGGAACGGCTCAAGGGAATCATGGCCTGCGAGGAAAGGCCCCTGGTCTCATCCGATTTCCGGGGAAATCCCTTTTCGTCCATCGTGGACATGGGATTCACCACGGTCCTCCGGAACGACATGGCCAAGGTCGTGGCATGGTACGACAACGAGTGGGGGTACTCCTGCAGGGTGGCCGATCTGGCGCATCTCCTGGCATCGAAGGGATGGTGAACGGGAAACGCCCTTCTTGCCTTCCCGGCGGAAAAAAGGTAAAGGGCTGTGAAAATTTCACTCCGGAAGGAAACGCCAGCCCATGTCCGGTAACGAGACCCTGCTGTGGGGTCTTTTTCTTGCAGTCGTCTCGGTGCTTCTCTACATCGATCTCCGGGTCGTTCATCGACGCGCCCACGTCCCCTCCCTCCGGGAGGCCCTCCTGTGGTCCCTCGTGTGGGTCTCCCTGGCGTTCCTGTTCAACCTGGGCGTTCTCCATGTCCGGGGAACGGAAAAAGCCCTCCAGTTCCTCACGGGATACCTGATCGAACTGTCCCTCAGCATCGACAACCTGTTCGTGTTCCTGCTCATCTTCTCCTTCTTCAACGTCCCCCCGGAGCACGAGCACCGGGTGCTCTTCTGGGGGATCCTCGGCGCCATCGTCATGAGGGGCCTCTTCATCGCCGCAGGGATCGCCCTGCTCCACCTCTTCCACTGGGTGATCTATCTTTTCGGCGCCTTCCTCGTATTTTCCGGGATCAAGATCGGGTTCAGCAAAAAGGACGCGTCCATGCACCCGGACCGGAACCCCGTGTTCCGGCTCTTCCGGAAGTTCATCCCCCTGTCGACCGGTTACGAGGGAGGGCGGTTCACGGTCCGAAGGGAGGGAAAACTCCTCGCCACGCCCCTTCTCGCCGTCCTTTTCGTCGTGGAAACCTCGGACATCGTTTTCGCCCTGGACTCCGTCCCGGCGATCCTGGCCATCACCACGGACCCCTTCATCGTGTACACGTCGAACATCTTCGCCATCCTGGGGCTTCGTTCCTTCTACTTCGCCCTTGCCGGGGTCATGCGCCTCTTCCGGTTCATCCGCTACGGCCTCGCGTTCATCCTCGCCTACATCGGAATCAAGATGCTCCTCTCCGACCTCTATCCCATCCCCGTCACCGTCTCCCTCCTCGTGATCCTCGGCACCCTCGCCCTTGCCATCCTGGCATCGGTGCTCATCCCCCACCGGGTGGACATGGTCATCGAACCGGGGAATCCGGAAAAAGAAGGGAACGGAACGGGGGAAGGCCCTTGATCCAGCTCGAAGCCCTCTCCAAGCAGTACCTCGGGAAGACCCTCTTCCGGAACGTTTCCCTCCGGCTTGGCGACCGGGAACGGATCGCCCTGGTGGGGCCCAACGGCGTCGGAAAGTCGACCATGATGAAAATCATCGCCGGTCTGGTGGAAGCCGATGCGGGAAGGGTGAGCCTCTCCCGGTCGGAATCCACGGGATACCTTCCCCAGGACGGGGTCTATCACCGGGGGCGGACGCTTCTCGAGGAAACCGCCTCCGTCTTCTCCGACCTGGAGGCCCTTCAGGACCGGGGGTCCCTTCTCGGCCGGGAGATCGCGGCCCTGAGCGAAACCCTCGGGCCGGATCACGACGCGGTCGCGCGGAAGCTCCGGGAACTGGGGAATATCCAGGGAATTCTCGAGCACCGGGACGCCTACAGCATGGAAACGCGGATCCGGCAGATCCTTTCCGGACTGGGCTTCAGGGAAACCGATTTTCACCGGATGGCGGAAGAATTCAGCGGCGGCTGGCAGATGCGGATCGAACTGGCCAAGCTCCTTCTCCGGGAACCGACCGTCCTCCTTCTCGACGAGCCGACGAACCACCTGGACATGGATTCCCTCGAATGGCTGGAAACCTACCTCAAGTCTTACGAAGGCGCCATGATCCTCGTGTCCCACGACAGCCGCTTCCTGGACAATCTGGTGGAACGGGTCGTGGAGATCTCCCTGGGGGAGGCCTCGGTCTACACGGGAAATTACTCCAGCTTCCTGGAACAGAGGGTCCTCCGGGCCAGGCAGCGGGAGGCGGCCCGGGAAAAGCAGGAGGCCTTCATCGAGGAAAGCCTCCGTTTCATCGAACGGTTCCGGTACAAGAACACCAAGGCGAAGCAGGTCCAGAGCCGGATCCGGGTGCTGGAAAAAATGGATCTCGTTGAAACGGCGAAAAAGGACCGCACCATCGCCTTCCGGTTTCCCGACGCCCCGAGGGCGGGAAAAATCGTCATGGAACTCTCGGGAATCGGGAAATCCTACGGAACGCTCCCGGTATTCTCCGGCCTGTCCCTTCAGATCGGAAGGACGGACCGGGTGGCGCTTCTTGGCGTGAACGGCTCCGGAAAGTCCACCCTCGCCCGGATCATCGCCGGAAGGGAGCCCTTCCAGGAGGGGCTTCGGACCCCGGGACACCAGGCGGCGATAGCCTATTATTCCCAGGATCTCTCCGAATCCCTGGACCTGTCGAAAACGGTCTACGAAACGGTCCTGGAAACGGATCCGTCCCGGACCCAGACCGAACTTCGCACGCTTCTGGGCTCCTTCCTCTTCTCCGGCGACGATGTCCAGAAAACCGTCTCCGTCCTGTCGGGAGGCGAAAAAAGCCGGCTGGCCCTTGCGAAAATGCTTCTTACGCCCGCCAACCTTCTCGTCCTCGACGAACCGACGAACCACCTGGACATCGCCTCCAAGGGGATTCTCCAGGAACGGCTCCTCGAATTTCCCGGCGCATGCGTCATCGTATCCCATGACCGGGACTTTCTCGGACCCCTCATCGACCGGGTCCTGGAAGTGGGGGAGGGCTCTGTCCGGAATTTCCGGGAGACGGTGGAGGAATACCTGGAACGGAAACGGGAGGCGGCCCGTTCCGTCGAAAGAGAAAAAAAGGGCGATCCGGCGGCCGTCCCCGCAGGCCGGGAGAAGGAAAGAAAGCGGCTGGAGGCGGAACGGCGCCAGGTCCTTTCCCGGAAGCTGAAACCGCTGCGGGAGTCCCTCCGGAAGGTGGAGGAGGAGGTCCGGAGAGACGAGAAGCGCAAGGCGGAAATGGAGAAAATCCTTGCGGAAGGCGGACCGTCGCGGGACGGCCGGGCGATCCAGGATCTGCACAAGGAGTATCATGCCGTCAACCGCCGGCTGGAAGCGCTGTACGGCCGGTGGGGCATCCTCGAGGAAGAAATCAGCAGGATCGAAAAAGGCTCCCCGTAGTCTTCGCGGACTTCCCCTGCTTCCCGCGGGACGGCGGACGGGCATCTTCGGGGCGGTGGAGAAAATCCTGTTGCTTCGACGGAAGAGAGGGCGGTATACAATAGGAAAATTATCGGAGAAACCGCTGGAGGAATCCGTGAGCCCCCGATCGATGAATGAGGAACCGCTTCCCGAAAGGGAGCGGAAGTACCTTCCCGAACTTCGAACCCTCCTGGAAGCCCTTCCCTTCCCGTGGCCGCCGGGCGCCCGGATCGCCGTGAAGGTCCACTGGGGGGAGCGGGACAACCGGAGTTTTCTGCCCCCCCACTACGCCCAGGAAATCGTCCGCCACCTGAAAAGCCGGGGGTGCCGTCCCTTTCTTTTCGACACGACGGTCCTTTACTCCGGCGGCAGGCGTACGGGGGAGGATTCGCTGCGGACGGCGGCGGAACACGGCTACACCGAGGACTTCCTCGGCTGTCCCGTCGTCATCGGGGACGGCATGGACGGCCGGGACGTGGTTGATCTCCCCGGTTTCCGCCACTTCGAAACCGTCCAGGTAACCGCCCTGGTGGACCGGGCCGACGGGTTCTTCATCTTTTCCCATTTCAAGGGGCACCTCGGTTCCGGTTTCGGCGGGGCCGTCAAGAACCTCTCCATGGGATTCGCCTCCCGGGCCCAGAAACAGCGGATGCACGCCGACGCCCACCCGCTGCTGGACCGGGAGCAGTGCACCCGGTGCGGCGTGTGCGTCGAAGCCTGTCCCACCGGGGCCGCCCGGTTCCCCGGCGACGAGAGTTACCCCGAGTACGACACCGGCCTTTGCATCGGCTGCGCCCAGTGCATCGGGCTTTGCCCGGTGACGGCGCTTCGCATTTTATGGGACATCGACCCCGCCGTCTTTCAGGAGCGGCTCGTGGAAACCGCCGCGGTGGTCTGGAGGAAGATCGGGGAACGGACGGTCCTGGCGAACGCCCTTCTCGGGATCACCACGGACTGCGACTGCTGGCCCGGGCCGAACCCGGTGATCGCCGGGGACAGGGGATTTCTCGGGGGAACCCACCCCGTGGAACTGGACAGGATGTCCCTGGAACGCATCGGGGAGGAGACCTTCCGGCGGGCCCACCGGGGAGTCCCCTGGGAACGGCAGTTCACCTTCGCCCGGGATATCGGTTTTTCCCGATAAGCGGAGGGCGCCGTCAACCCTCCCCGCCCGGAATTTCAATCTCCATTTCAAGAAGCCCGAAGGACAGGGATTTCCCGTGGGCGTCCAGGTCCGGCGCGGAGGAAACCCCGCCGGAACGGGTCCCGTGGAGGACGAAGTTCAATCCCCGGATGGAGGGAACCTCGTATCGGAGAACCTCCCCCCGGACCATGTCCCCGAAATGGGCCTTCACGGCCGCGGCGGTGACCTGTTCCCGGAGAAGGGCGTAATGCTCCGGACGGTAGGGGAAGAGGGAGACGTTCGTGATGTCCCCCTTGTCCCCCGCCCTGCCGTGGGCGATCTCGTGGAGCTTTCTTTTCACGGCGCCTCCCGGATCGTCAGTTCCGTCCGGACCCGTTCCCTGGGAAGAAAGGTCGTGTAGACGGCGATGACGGGACGGGCGGATTTCCTGGCCCCCCCGGCGCCGGCGGGGCCGTTGAGATACAGGGCCTCCACTTCCTCCCCCACCCGTTCCGCCTGCCGCCTGTCGTCGAGCCGGGCGGCCACCCGGAGCCGGGCATCCGACGGCACGGGAAATTCCCTCTCTGCGATCGGCCCGAGGAGGGCGTTGTAGCCGATGATCTCCACCTTCACCGAATCCCGGGGAATGCCCGCCCGCTCCAGCCGCCACAGGACGATCTCTCCGGCCATCCGGGCCCGTTCCAGGGCCCCCCGCCCGGCAAAGGAGATCTCCCCTTCCCCCAGGAACCCCTCCCGGACCCCGAGGGAAACCTTCAGGGACTCGGGACGGGCCCGGCCGGCGGCATGGGAGATGCGGACGCGGTCCCGGCCCAGGTCCTCCATGACGACGGCGGAGAAATCGGCCGTCACGTCCGGCGTCAGGTAGGCCGACGGATCGTGAATCTCGTAAAGCATCTGCTCCCGGCAGGTCCGAAGGTCCACCCTCCCCCCCGTCCCGGGCACCTTGGTGATGACGCCGTCGCCGTCCGGGGAGACCTCGGCGATGGGGAATCCCACGTCCTCCAGCCGGGGGACGTCCTTCACGCCGGGATCGGCGAAAAATCCCCCCGTCACCTGGGCGGCGCACTCGAGAAGATGGCCCAGGGCCGTCCCGGCGCCAAGAAGGCGCCAGTCCCGGAGGTCCCACCGGAATTCGTGGATCATGGGCGCGAGGAACAGGGAGGGGTCGGCCACCCGCCCCGTGAGGACGACCCGGCAGCCCGCCCGGAGGGCGGGAAGGATCGCCTCGGCGCCCAGGTAGGCATTCGCGGAAAGGAGCCGGTCCCCCAGGTCCCGGACCGGGACACCGGTCTCCGCAACGGGATCATTCCCGGCGAGGACCGTTTCGAGGACGTCGTCCCCGGTGACCGCTCCGATCCGGAGTGGTCCCGTGCCGAGCCTGCGGGCGATTTCCAGGGTCTTTTCCAGGGCGGCGGGAGGATTGGCCGCCCCCAGGTTGGTGACGACGACGAGACCGTCCCGGGCGCAGAAAGGCAGCACCGCCTCCATCCGTTCCTCCAGAAACGGGCCGTACCCCTTCCCCGGGTCCGCCGCCTTCTCCAGCTGGGCGATGGCGATGGTCCGCTCGGCAAGGCACTCGAAACAGAGATACCGGATGTTTCCCCTTTCGGCCAGCGTCACGGCGGGATCGATGCGGTCCCCGGCGTAGCCGGCCCCGCACCCGATGCGAAGGGTCTTCGTCATACCGACTCCACGTAAACGGGATTGGAATAGATCCAGGGCCGCCGCTTCCGGAACTTTTTCAGGAAGGCCTCCACGCGGTAACGGCCCGGCCCGTCGACGGCAAAGCGAAGGGACCGGCCCGCTTCCTCGAGAAGGAGTCTCCCGTTCCGGATCACCCGGATGACGCCCGGGAATGGAAGATCGACGGCGCCCCGGGCTTCCTCCGCCTGACGGATCGTCTCCCCCGGATGCGCTTCCGCGCCGCCGGAGACGACGGAAAACCGGAATCCCCGGGGATCCCGGAAGGCGTCGAGGGAAACGTAGGACCGGCCCTTGCGGAGGGCGTCGAAGACGGCCTCGATGTCCTTCGCGGCGTCGCCTTCGAAGGGCCTGTCGAGAAGGACGTGGGTGCGGATGAGGTTGAAAACCCTGCGGAAGGGAAACACGGGAAAGGGGATCCCGAGGAACCGTTTCACCGTGTCGTGGTTGTCGAGTTCGCCGATACCCGGGACGGGGGCCGCCTCGTTCAGGAGATCCCACCGGCTGAGCGTGACCGGCCGGGGGCCGCGGAGAAAAAAGGCGGGGGCGGCGTAGCTGAGGAGCGCCCGCGCGGTTCCCGTGAGGGAGGACTGCCAGTCCGTCATGAAGTCCCAGATCCCGATGCCCGCGTATCCCTTTACGTTCCAGTCGATCCAGGGGTAATGTTTCACGTGAAACACGTCGGTCCCTTCATGGTCGGGATGGGCGACGAATCCGAACCCCCCTTCCCCGTTGACGAACCGGATGTAGTCCTCCGGGGGGACGCGGTCGTCTTCCCCCACGGGGTAGGTCCGGTCGATTCCGAAGGCGAGGTAATGGTTGAACCGGGGCGCGATTTCCTGGCCCACCGCGACGAGCACGCCGTCGTGCCAGCCTTCCCAGCCGTCCCTGCGGGCCTCCAGGGTGGAGTGGTCCGTCAGGAGGAGGAAGCGGACCCCCGCCTTTCGGGCCGACCGGAGGATCTCCTCCATGGAAGCCCTGCCGTCAAAGGAGTACCGGGAATGGAGATGGATGACTCCGGGATAATCGAAGCGTTCTCTCATGCCTCCCCTCCCGTTCCCGCCGGAGGGCGGCCTTCGGAGGAAAGAGGGCATCCGGCGCAGCAGGGGACCTTGCGGCAATGGTCCTTTCCCGTCTGGACGATGAGGGCGTGACAGCGGTTGTAGACCCGGGGGTCTTCCGGCAGGGCCGCCGTGAACGTCCTCTGGATGTCCCCGTACCGTTCCTTGCCCTTCAGAACCCCGTGCCGTTCCAGGATTCTCCTCGTGTAGGCGTCGACGACGAAAACGGGCATCCCGAGGCCGTAAAGGAGGATGCTGTCCGCCGTTTCCTCGCCGATGCCCGCGATCCCGAGAAGCTTTTCCCGGAGCCTTCGGGGATCCTCCCCCTTCAGGGATTCCATGGTGCCCCCGGGCGTCGAATGGACGAATTCGGCGAAGGCCCGGAGCCGCTTCGCCTTCACCCGGAAAAATCCCGAGGGGCGGATCGCCTCTTCCAGCGCTTCCGCCCCGGCCCGGACCACGGCTCCGGGGGACAGAAGCCCCCGCCCCTTCATGTTTTCGATGGCTTTTTCCACGTTCCTCCAGTTGGTCGACTGGGTCAGAACGGCCCCCACGGCGATTTCGAAGGGGGTTTCGCCGGGCCACCACCGGAGATCTCCGTAATGTTGGAAAAGGAGACGGTACATCCGGAGGATGCACCCGTTCTTTCCATCCATGGCTCCTTTTTCCCGGACCTCTTCCGCCGTTCCCAAGCGGGTCACTTCCGGATCGCCACGTAGTACTGGGCGTTGCCCCGCTTGATGAGGAGGAGCACGCTCTCCCTTTCCGCGGACTTCGCCATGACCTGGTTGTATTCCTTCAGGTTTTCGATCCGCGTCCGGTTCACCTGGAGGATGATGTCCTGCTCCTCGATGCCCGCCTTCCCCGCGGGGCCGTCCTTCTTCACGGCCGTCACGATCACTCCTTCCACGCTTCTCAGGCCGAAGTGCCGGGCGATCTCCGGGGTGATCTCCTGAACCGTCATGCCGAGGTAGTCGCTTGTCTTGCCCCTGGCAAGGAGCCTTTCCTGCTCCGGCCGCTCCGACACGGTGACGGTGAATTCCTGCTCCTTTCCATTTCGAAGGACGGTGAGCTTCGTCCGGGTGCCGATCCGAATTCTTCCGACCTTCTGAAGAAGGTCATGGGTGTCCTTGATCTTCGCGCCGTCGATGGCGACGATCACGTCGCCCGTCCGCAGTCCCGCCTTTTCCGCCGGATCCCCCTCGAACACGTCGGCGACCAGGGCCCCCTCCCGGCTCTGCAGATTGAGGTTTTTCGCGATGTCCTCGCTGATGTCCTGGATGGAGACGCCCAGCCATCCCCGGACCACCTTGCCCCTGGTCTTGAGATCGTCGATGACGTCTTTCGCCATGTTCACGGGAATGGCGAATCCGATGCCCTGCCCCTGGGCGACGATGGCCGTGTTGATCCCCACCACCTCCCCGGCCAGGTTGAACAGCGGCCCGCCGCTGTTTCCGGGGTTGATGGAGGCGTCGGTCTGGATGAAGTCGTCATAGGGCCCGGCGCCGATCAACCGCCCCTTTGCGCTCACGATCCCCGCCGTGACCGTCTGGCTGAGACCGAAGGGATTTCCGATGGCGATCACCCAGTCCCCCACCCGAAGGCTGTCCGAATCCCCGATCGTCACGACGGGCAGGGTCCCCTCCGGTTCGATTTTGAGGAGGGCGATGTCGATGTTCGGGTCCGTTCCGACGACCTTCGCCTTGTACTCCCGTTCGTCGGACAGCCGGACCATGATCTCGTCCGCCTTCTCCACCACGTGGTTGTTCGTGAACAGGTAGCCGTCCGCGCTGATGATGAACCCGGAACCGAGGCTCCTCTGCTCGAATTTCCGCTCCGGCATGTCCCCGAAAAACCTTCGGAAGAAATCCTCCCCGAAGAACTGCTCGAAGGGAGACCCCTGACCGAATGGTTCGCGGAACATGCCCAGTCCGCCGGAGGTCACCGTTTTCGTCGTGCTGATGTTCACCACGGCGGGCTTCGCCTTTTCCGCCAGGTCGGCGAAACTGAGTGGCGGGGCCTCTCCCGGCGCCGCGAACGCCGCCATCGGCAGGACGAACGCGAAAACCGCAAGAAGAAGCAGCGCCCCGAACCGCGCGTCCGGCCTCCATCCCTTTTTTCCCGAATCTCCATATATGGAAGGCATTCATCTTCCTCCTGAATTGTGTTTTGCTTTATACTTTTGACGAACTCGTAAAAAGGCCGATTCAACACTTTTTCGAACGGCAAAGGAAAAAGCTCCATAGGCAAGGCGCCCGAAACCCGAGGACAAGGCGTACTTTTGGTACGCCGCGGGGACGAGGGAAGAAGGGCAACACAGCATATGGGCTTTTACGAAGCCGTCACTTTTCCATGAACACGGGATTGGAGAGGACCCCGACCCCTTCGATCTCCACGGTGATCCGGTCCCCCTCGTGAAGAAAAACCGCCGGATTCCGGGCAAAACCGACGCCCGCGGGCGTTCCCGTCAGAATGACCGTCCCCGGAAGAAGCGTCACGGATCGGCTCAGATCGCTCACGATCTCCTCCACGGAGAAGAACATGTCCGAAGTCCGGGAGTCCTGCATGACCGTCCCGTTCAGAATGGACCGGATCCCGAGATCGTCGGGGTTCTCCACTTCCTCCCGCGTGACCAGCCATGGGCCCAGCGGGCAGAACGTGTCGAAGCTTTTCCCCCGGGTCCACTGGTTTTTCTGCTTGTGAAACTGCCAGTCCCGGGCGCTCACGTCGTTCGCGCAGGTATACCCCAGGATGTGTTCCATGGCGCGATCCCTGGGAATGTTCTTTCCCTTCCTTCCGATGACGACGGCCAGTTCCGCCTCGTAATCCACCTCGTCGGGCCCCGCCTTGGGAAGGATCACCGGCGCCCCGTGGCCGATGACGCTCGTCAGCGCCTTGATGAAGACGACCGGGTTTTCCGGATAGGACACTTCGATCTCCTCGGCATGCCTGCCGTAGTTGAAGCCGAGGGCATAGACCGTCGCCGGTTCCACCGGCGCCAGGGTTTCCCGGATCTTCCTCTTTTTCGCCGTCACCTCGAACTTCCCGAAGAGACTTCCCGAGATCAGCCTCGCCTCCCCCGGCGCTTCGGGGGAAATCACGCCGCAGTGCACCTCGTGGTCCTCTGAAAGAAACCGTACGATCTTCATTTGCATTCTCCTTATGAAATCCATTCATCATAACCGTTTTTCGGCCGTGACGCAAAAAGATTCCCCGGGAACCGTTCCGCCATCCGGAAACCGTTGAAGGGATCGCCGTTTTGTGCCATAAAGAAATTGCCCGTTTCCCGAAGATCCCGTCCATCGGGAGAAAATCCCTCTCCGGGGGCCGCCCCCGGAGCGAATGCCCGGACGCCGCGGACAAACCATCCGCCGGTTCCCGGACCGTTGTGAGGCCTCCATGATCGAAGCGATCGGCCGGATCGGAAAATCCTCCATACAGTTTTCCCGTTCCATGGCCGAGACCGTCGATCTCTCGCGGCAGATCCTAGGCACCTTCTTTCACCGCAGGACATACAACAGCGCAACCCTTTCCGTTCTCGTCAACCAGATCTACTTCACCGCCGTGGAGATCCTCCCGCTGTTCATCACCGTCTCCATCGTCCTCGGTTCCCTCGTCATGGGGCTCGTCCTCCAGACGCTGAAGAACATGGGGCTCTCCCAATATCTGGGAAACATCCTCATCGGGTTCGCCGTCAACGAACTGTCCCCCTTTGTCACCGTTCTTCTCATCGCCCTCCGGTCGGGATCGGCCATCAACACGGAAATCGCCGTCATGAAGGTGAACAAGGAACTGGACACGCTCCGGGCGTTCCGGATCGATCCCGTCAATTACCTTTTCTTCCCCAGGATCGTCAACGGCATGGTCTCCCTGGTCCTGCTCACGGGCCTCTTTTCCATCGTCCTCATCATCAGCGGCGGTCTCTTCTCCCGGATCATCTTCGGAATGGGGCTGAACATCTACATCGATCTCCTCGCCCGTTCCGTCCACCTCTCCGACGTGGTGATCCTGCTCCTCAAATGCGCCACTTACGGATTTTTCATCACCCTGATCCCCATTATTTCGGGAATGCGGGCCACCCACCAGCTGACCACCATTCCCATCGCCGTTCTCCACGGCATGATCCGGGTGTTTCTTGCCATCATTTTTATCGAGGTGCTCACATTAATCGTACGGTCCGTCATCTGATGCTTTTCGATCAACAGGACGCCCTGGAGCAGGAACGGGACGCGTTCCTGAAGGATCACCCCCGGCGGGGGGTCGTCTCCCTCGACTACCCCCTCATCTCGAACCTGAACGTGTGGGAGAACATCGCCCTCATCCGCCAGTTTCACGACCTGTGGCCCCGGGAAAAGGCCCGGGGAGACGCCCTCGAATCCCTCCGCCTTCTCGGTATGGAGCACATCGGGTCGACCCGCAATCCCGATCTCCGGGAGGAGGAGCGGTTCGCCGCCATGCTTCTGAGGGCCATCAAGCTTCCCCACGCGGAAATCCTTCTCGACCGCCCCTTCGAACTGGTTCCCACGGTTCACGACTTTACCTTTTTCGACGGCCTGCTGAAAAAATTGACCCCCTTCTATGTGGCATGTTATATCTTCGACTACCGTTGGAACAAGAAGGACTACGGGGCGGAATATGCCGAAGAACACTGAAATCAAGGTCGGAGTCTTTGTCGTCGCCACGATCCTTCTCATCGTCCTTTTCATCGTCTATGTCGCGTACAAGAAGGACTATTTTTCGAACGTGTCCACCTTCACCCTTTCCGCCAAGTCGGGCGAGGGGTTCAGCGAGGGAATGCCCGTCGTCTTCTCCGGTTTCGAGATCGGAAAGGTGTACGACCTGGAACTGAACGAGCAGGGAATCGTCCTCATTACAATCAAGGTCCCGGAACGCCATGTCAAGTGGCTCCACTCGGACAGCATCTTCATCCTCGACCGGCCCATCATCGGCTCCCCCAAGATCACCGTCTACACGGGAAACCTGCAAAGCCCCGTTCTCTCGACGGACGCCACGGCGGAAGTCTTTCCCGTGGACAGCATCGACGACGCCATCCAGCGGATTCAGCCCCTCGTCGAAAAGGCGGGAACCGTGGCGGACAACATCGTCCGGATCACCTCCACCCTCTCCGAGAGCGAGACTCTTCTCGAGATGGCCGTGGGGGACCGGAAGTCCGTGGCCGCCGTGAACGAAACGCTGCAGAAACTGACCGTCCTGGCAGACCGTACGGAAGGCATCCTGACGAACCTGGAACACATTACCGCCCGATTCGACGGAATGGCGGGAAAAACGGACGAAAATCTTTTCGGAAGCGACGGGGTCCTCCCCCTGGTCTCCTCCATTCTGAAGGACATCCTGGCAAAGCTGAAAACGCTCGACGCCGCCGTCGGGGACATCCCCCGGCTCACCGGCGACGTCACCCGCTCCACAGACAACCTGGAGCTGCTCCGGCGGGACATCGACCGCGCCGTGGATTCTGTGAACGAGGTCCTGAAAGGCGTCGAACGGCTCATCCCGTTGAAAAAGGAAAAGGAGATCGGCCTGCCATGAAGCGGCTTCCCCCGTTCCTTTTCGTCGTCCTTCTCGTCCTGGCCCTTGCCGCGGGATGCGGCTCGAAACCGGTTCCCGACTGGAAAACGGGCGGATTCAACGCCATGGAATCCTACAAGAAGAATTTCCTGGAAGGGGACGAACGGAAGGCGGACCTCTATTTCGAACTCGCCGTCCGGGAAATCCAGAAGAGCGGCGATCCCGATCTTCTCGACCGGGCGTTTCTCACCCGGTGCGCCCTCCGGACGGCGGCCCTGGAGCCCCTTTCCCCCGGAGACTGCCTCCTGTCCGGATGGAAGCACACGAAGGAAAACGAAAACTACCTGGCCTTTCTCCGGGAAGGAGCCAGCGGGACCGACCCCTCGCTGCTGCCCCCGGCCTACCGGAAATTCGCGGACGCCCTGGAGGCGGGAAAGATCGGGCCCCTCAACGATGCCGTTGCCGGCATCGACGACCCCCTGTCCCGGATCGTCGCATCGGCCGTCGCCGTGCAGGCGGGCCGCTTCGACGACCGGACGCTGGAACTGGCCCTGGAGGCCGCCTCCCGGGAGGGTTGGAAAAAAATCGTTCTCCTGTATCTGGGCAGGCTGGAGGCCCTCTCCCGGGAACAGGGAAAGACGGAACAGGCGGACCGGCTCCGCCGCCGCCAGGAAATCCTTACAGCGCCCTTGAAATAGGGCCCGGTCCCCTTCCCCGAAGCCATAGTCATGCCAAAAGACGGCGACAGCATTTTTTTCATGGACAAACGGCCGGTTCGGAGGAATCCGTGCGGCGCAGGCGGCCCGTTTCGCGACAAGGGCCCTTGACAGACGGGCAGGGGAATGAAAGGATGACAGCTTCGTAAAAAGCCCATATGCTGCGTTCCCCTTCTTCCCTCGTCCCTGCGGCGTACCAAAAGTACGCCTCAGTCCTCGGGATTCGGGCGCCTTGCCTACGGAATTTTTTACTTTGCCGTTCGAAAAAGTGTTGAAGCGGCCTTTTTACGACTTTGTCAAAGGATGACCCGTTCCGGAAAGGAGGCGGCCCGTGGCGGAAATCAAGAGCACCCTCGATCTAATCATGGAAAGGACGAAAGACCTCCTCCCGTCGAAAGAGGAGCGGAAGGCCTTCGTTGAAAAGGAATGGTCCGGGAAGGTTCGGGGGATTCTCTTGAAGTACCTGGAAGGCAGGATCGGCGTGGAGGCCCTCCGTTCGGAAGTTTCCTCCCTCGGCGAACCGCCCGGGCTGCGGATCGCGGACGTTCTGAACAGGGAACTGCCGGGGCGGATCGACCCCGACGGGGACAACGAACGGGTCTTCCTCCTCATGGAAGCCCTGGGACATGGAAACTCAGAGAGGTGGAACACCCTTCTCCGGGAGTACCGGCGGCGGCGGACGGAACGGGAAAAGGCCCTGGAACAGGCGGCCCTTTCGCGCCTTGCCGACTCGGGAATCGGCGGAAACGCCGTGCGGCCGAATCTCGAATCGGACCCCGATTTTCTCGAATTCCGGGAAAAAGAACGAAACGCCTTGCTCCGGGACCTCCGGGCTACCGGAGATGGGAATACCAGTACCCCTCGATGAACTGAAAGTTCCTGAGCACCGCTTCCCGCCCGAGGACCAGGTCCCCGTGGCCGGGAAGGAGATACGCGGCGTCGAGCCCCTTCAGCCGCTCGATGCTCTCCCGGAGCCGCGGGCCCGCGCCGCCGGGAAGGTCGGTGCGGCCGATACCCCCCGAGAAGACCACGTCCCCGGTGAACAGCGCCTTCCGGTCCTTCCAGTACAGACTGATCGAGCCGGGAGAGTGGCCGGGGGTGAGAAACACCTGAAAGGAAAGATCGCCCACGGTGAGATCGCCCTCCCGGAGGAAGACATCGGGAGCGAACTCCTGCGCCCCGCCCCCCCTCTCCAGCAGGAAACGGTATTCCTCCTCCCCCATGGCGAAAAGGGCCGGCTTCCGGAACATCCGAAGCCCCTCCATGTGGTCCGGGTGGCCGTGGGTGACGATGACCAGATCCACCGACGAGACATCCATTCCAAGCCTGCGAAGCCCCTCCTCGACATGCCGGAACAGGTGCCGGTGGCCGGGGTCGATGAGAACGTTCTTCTCCCCCCGCACGAGAAAGGCGTTGCAGTTGTTCTCCATGGGACTGTTCCAGAGGAAGGCGTAAAGCCCTTCAGTTACCTTCACGGCTCCTTTCCTTCCCCCCGTGTCCCGCCGCCGGTCAGTTTCAGGACGTTTCCCGACACCACCTTTTCCCATTCCCCGTCCGAAAGTTTGAGCAGCCGGATCTTCGCCAGTTCCTGCCCGGGGATGCCGAAGGGGAAATCGCTTCCGAACAGAAGCCGGTCCACGCCGTATTTTTCGATGAACCGGGTGATTTCACCCGCCCCGCCCAGGGCGGTGTCGGCATGGACGGTGTCGTCGTCCCAGACGCCGGCCCGGAAGAGGGCGGCGAACCCGCCGTTCAGGGCGCCCATGTGGGGGATGATCACCGGGATTCTCCCCTTCACCCGTTTGAGAAAATAAAGGGTGTTTTCGAACGATTCTTCGAGAACGACGGGAAGCCCGAGGCGGTAGGCCTCCTGGAGGAACGCCTCGCATTCCGGCTCGTCGTAATGGTATTCCGGCTCGTATTCATGACGGTGCCACTTGATGCCCCGGTAGCCCTTCCCCAATTCCTCCTTCCGGAAATCGTTCCATACGAAATAATACCCGGAGACATGGGCCTCCGACCCCTGGAGCCCGAGCACGTATTCGTTCGCCCGCTGCCGGCAGGCTGCCCAGCCGGGGGTGTCCCGGAAACCGAAATCATACCGGTCGTAGATGTCCTCGACGGGGGCGAACAGGCAGGCCCCGTCGATCCCTCCGCGGTCCAGGTAGGAGCGGATCAGTTCAAAGGGCTGGTCCACATTTTCAACGCCGCAATGCATGTGGGAATCGATGATCAGGCCTTTCACGTCCCCTCGCTTTCCCCGCGGAGGCAGGCCTCCACGGCCTTCAGGTCCTCCGCCGTGTCCACCTCGACGGAATCGAACCGGGAGATGACCACCCGGACCGGGTATCCGTTCTCGAGGGCCCGGAGCTGTTCCAGGGACTCGAAACGCTCCAGGGTCCCCTCCGGCAGTTTCGAAAAAACCGTGAGGAAGGATTTCCGGTAGGCATAGATCCCGTGGTGCTTGAAGTACAGCCCCTTTTCCTTCCTGTCCCGGACGCAGGGAATGGGCGACCGGGAGAAATAGAGGGCGTTCCCCTTCCGGTCGCAGACGACCTTCACCACGTTGGGGTGAAAGATCTCCTCTTCCCGGCGGATGGGATAGGCGAGCGTGGCGAAGGGGATCGTCCGGTCCTCCGTGAGGGGCGCCGCCACTTCCTCCACCTGCCCCGGCTGGACCGTGGGCTGGTCCCCCTGGATGTTCACAACGATGTCCTCATCCGCAAGAGACAGGAGGTCCGCCGCCTCCGCCAGCCGGTCCGTTCCCGACCGGTGGTGTCCCCCCGTGAGAATCACCTGCCCGCCGAAGGACCGGACGGCCGAGGCGATCCGCTCGTCGTCGGTCACCACCGCGGCAAAGGCGGTGCCTTTCGCCCGAAGCGCCCGTTCGTAGACGTGGCGGACCATGGGTTTTCCCAGGATTTCCGCCAGCGGCTTGCCCTCGAAGCGGGTGGAGTGATACCGGCAGGGAATCAGGCACACGACCTTCCCGTCGCTCATTTCGGAGAGCCTCCCTTCACTTCACTTGAGATGGGGGTCCCGGGCGAGCAGGTACCCGCCCACATAGTCGGCGACGGAGTCCTCGAGGGACCGGAAGGAAACGGGGCACCCGGCCCGGGCGAGCTTCTCCATCTTCGCCTCGGTGAAATACTGGTACTGATCCCGGATGGACCCGGGCATTTCCACGTATTCGATGGACGGGGCCCTGCCCGCCGCAAGGAAGACGGCCTTCACCAGGTCGTTCCAGGTCCGGGCCTTGCCCGTGCCCACGTTGAAAATCCCCCGGACTTCCCGGTGTTGCACCAGCCACCAGACCACATCGACGGCGTCCTTCACGTACACGAAGTCCCGCATCTGGTCCCCGTCCCCCCAGGCGGGGCGGTGGGACCGGAAGAGACGGACCTTCCCCGTGTCCCGGATCTGCTCGAAGGACTTGAGGACGACGCTTCGCATCTCCCCCTTGTGGAATTCGTTGGGACCGAACACGTTGAAGAACCGAAGTCCCGCCAGCCGCGTTTCCCACCCCTTCCGGAGCACCCACAGGTCGAAGAGCTGTTTCGAATACCCGTAGAGATTGAGGGGTCGCAACCGCCCCGACAGGGCGTCGTCGTCGGAGAACCCCAGGGAGCCGTCGCCGTAGGTGGCGGCGCTGCTGGCGTAGATCATGGGAACGCCCTTCGCCACGGCCCACTCGGCCACCCTGCAGCTGTAATGGAAGTTGTTTTCCATGAGGTAGTCGCCGTCGCGCTCCGTGGTGGAGGAACAGGCGCCCATGTGGATGACCCCTTCCACGGGGAAGGGCACGCGGTCCTCGACGACCCGCTCCAGGAAACGGTCCTTGTGAAGGTAGTCCCGGTACCGGAGAGGAACGAGATTCCGCCACTTCTCCGTGTCGCCGAGCCGGTCCACCACGAGGATGTCGTCGATCCCCTCGGCGTTCAGTTTCCAGACGACGGTGCTCCCGATGAACCCCGCCCCTCCCGTGACGACGAACATGGCCTTGTCCCTACCCCCTTTTCCCCGCCCGTTCGATCCCCCGTGCCAGGGTCTCTCTGCGCTCCTGAGGCATCCTGACCGGGATGGACAGGAAAAGGGTCCGGTCCAGGATCGCCTCCGCCCCGGGGATGGTCTCCCGCCGGTATTCCGCCTTTTCCGGGTACAGCGGGTTCGTGAAGGGGAATTTCCGCGAGTTGGCGGTGGACCACGCGATGAGATGCTCCCAGTTGGGCGCGTAATGCCAGAAGTTCTCCTTGAAATACACCGCGTCGATCCCCTCCGCCTTCAGCGCCGCCTGGAAGGCCTTCGTCTCCTTCCCGCCGGGCAGGTGGAACCCGAGGAACGTCGCCGTGTCCCCCGCCGGGTCGGGAAGCCGCCGGAAGGTGACTCCCGGGATCTTTCCCAGGCACTCCCTGAGAAACGCCTTGTTCTTCCGCTGCTCCCCGATGATGGCGTCGAGTTTCCGGAACTGGGCGAGGCCGACGGCCCCCTGGAACTCGTTCATCCGGTAGTTGAACCCGAGGATGGCCCGGCCTTCCAGGGCCCGGCTCACCTTCGGGTTGTGGTCGTGTCCGTGGTCGTGGTACCCGTCCGCCCGGACATAGAGGTCCTTCCGGTCCGTGAGGACCATCCCCCCTTCCCCGGTGGTGATGGTCTTGTAGAAATCGAAGCTGAAGGTGGCCATTTCCCCGAAGGTCCCCAGTTTCCTTCCCCCGAAGGACCCCCCGAGGCTCTGGGCGTTGTCCTCGAGAACGAGAAGGCCGTGCTTCCGCGACACTTCGACGATCCGGTCGATCCGGGCTCCGGCGCCGCACATGTGGACGGGAATCACCGCCTTCGTCCGCGGGGTGATCTTCCCGGGAATATCATCGGGGTCGAGGTTGAGGGACTCGTCGATGTCGGCCATGACCGGGAGGGCCCCGGCCTCCAGGACCGCCTCGTAGGTCGCCACGAAGGTGAAGGCGGGAACGATCACCTCGTCCCCCGGACCCACGTCGAGGGACTCCAGGGCCACCTTCAGCGCCGCCGACCCCGAGGTCACCCCGAGGGCGTAAGCCGCGCCGTGATACCGGCAGAAGGCCTCCTCGAACTGGCGGACCTTGAAGACGCCTTTCCGTTCCTTGTCGAATCCGTATCGCATCCAGATCCCCGTCTCGAGAATGTCGAGGACCTCTTTTTTTTCTTCCTCACCGATCCATTCCGATCCTGCCATGGCTCATCCATTCCTTTCAGATCGTGACGGCTTCGTGAAAAGCCCTGTCCAGACGTTTTACCGGCCCGCCGGGCCGTTGTCTCAAAAAGCCTCCCGGTAGATGGCCACGGCGTCCTCCGCGGTCACCCTTCGGGGATTGTTCGCCAGCGGCCGCGCCACGGTCATGGCGACCGCCGCCAGATCTGGAAAATCCGCTTCCCCGACGCCCAGCCTCCCGAGGCCCATGGGGATACAGCAGTCCCGGATCAGCGCGTTGACGGCCTCCGCGGCGAGCGGGGCCGCCTCCCGGGGAGGCATCCCGTCCACGTCCTCTCCCAGTGCGCCCGCGACGGCGGCGAATTTCTCCAGGGCACCCGGCAGGTTGAACTCCATGACCGCCGGGAGAAGGATCGTGTTCGCCAGCCCGTGGGGCACGCCGAAACGGCCCCCCAGGGGGTAGGAAAGGGAGTGGACGGCCGTGACGCCGGCATTGGCCAGTCCGAGGCCGGCGTACAGGCTTCCGAGGAGCATGGCCTCCCGGGCCCGGAGATTCGGCCCGTCGTGGACCGCCGTCCGGAGGTTCGCGCCGATGAGGCGGATCGCCTCCAGGGAAACGAGGGCGCTCATGGGGCTCGCGTTCACCGACGTGTAGGATTCGATGGCGTGGCAAAGGGCGTCCATTCCCGTGGTCGCCGTCGCCGGCGGGGGCAGGCCGGCCGTCAGAAGGGGGTCGAGGAGCGCCACGTCGGGGTACAGATAGGGGCTGTTCATGCCTTCCTTCTTCTTCAGGTCCTTCCGGATGAAGACGGCGGTGAAGGTCACTTCGCTTCCCGTCCCCGCCGTGGTGGGGACCATGATCGTGGGAAGGCCCGGTCCGGGAACCCGGTTGAGCCCGAGGAAATCCACCGCCCGCGCCCGGTTCCCCGCCACCGCCGCCATGGCCTTGGCCGCGTCCATGGCGCTACCGCCTCCGATTCCGACGACCGTGTCGCATTGGTTCTCGAGGGCCAGGCGCGCCCCTTCGTCCGCCTGTTCCAGCGCCGGTTCCCCCTCGACGGCGTCATAAACGGCGACGGAACCGCCCGCCGCCTCCAGAAGCCGGCACACCCGTTCCCGAAGACCCGCCCTGGACAGGGCGCCGTCGAGAACGACAAGGGGTCTTTTTCCCTTCAGATCGGCAAGATGTTCGGGAAGGCGCTCCAGGGCGCCCTTTCCGAAAACGATTTTCTTCGCACCGGTAAACGTGAAAAGAGGGTTCATTCTTTTCTCTCCTTCCGGACCGCGGGGGCCGGCATCAGAGAATGGGAAGATATTTTTCGATTTCAAACCGGGAGACGTGCATCCGGTAGAGGTCCCATTCGACCCGCTTGTTTTCGATGAACTTGTTGAAAACGTGGTCCCCCAGGGCGTTCCGGACGACCCGGCTTTTCTCCACTTCCTGGACCGCTTCGACCAGGCTGCCCGGGAGGTCCTGAATCCTTTTTTTCCTGCGCTTTTCCGGTGTCATGGTGTAGATGTCCTCCTCCACCGGCGCGGGCAGGGGATACTTCTTTTCGATCCCCTCCAGTCCGGCGGCGAGCATGACCGCGAACGTCAGGTAGGGGTTGCAGGACGGATCGGGGCTCCGGTACTCGACCCTGGTGGCCTTTTCCTTCCCCGGCTTGTACATGGGAACGCGGACCAGGGTGGACCGGTTCCGCCTCGCCCAGGAGATGTAGACGGGGGCTTCATATCCCGGGACCAGCCTCTTGTAGGAATTGACCCACTGGCTCGTCACCGCCGTGATTTCCCGGGCATGCCGCAGGAGCCCGGCGATGTAGTGTTTCGCCAGGTCGGAAAGGTGGAAGGGGTCGGAAGCGTCGTACATGGCGTTCTTGGTTCCGCGGAACAGGGACTGGTGGACGTGCATGCCGCTTCCGTTTTGCCCGAGGATGGGTTTCGGCATGAAGGTGGCGTAGCGGCCGTATTTACGGGCCACCTCCTTTACGGCTATCCGGTAGGACATGACCGTGTCCGCCATCTTCAGGGCCTCACCGTACCGGAGGTCGATTTCGTGCTGGCTCGGGGCCACTTCATGGTGGCTGTACTCCACGTCGATCCCCATCTTCTGGAGGGTTTTCACCGTGGCCCGGCGGATGTCTCCACCCAGGTCGGAAGGGGAAATGTCGAAATATCCGCCCCGGTCGAGGATATCAGCCGACTGGTTGTCCATGAAGTAGAAGTACTCCAGCTCCGGGCCCACGTAAAACGTGTACCCCATGTCGGCGGTCCGTTTCACCATCCTCCTGAGAACGTACCGGGGGTCTCCCTCGTATGGGACCAGGTCGGGGGTCATGATGTCGCAGAACATCCGCGCGACGGGACCGTTCCGGTCAAGCCACGGAACGATGCGGAACGTGGACAGGTCGGGCATGGCGATCATGTCGCTTTCCTCGATCCGGGCGAACCCCTCGATGGAGGACCCGTCGAAACCCATCCCCTCGGACAGGGCCGTTTCCAGTTCGGAAGGAGAAACGGAAAAACTTTTCAGCATGCCCAGGACATCGGTGAACCAGAACTGGACGAAATCGATGCCCTGATCCTTTACGGTCCGTAACACCTGCTCGGCGGTGTATCCTTTCATGAAGCCTCCTGAGAGGGAACCTGGGAATTTCCCTTTTATTTAAACAGTGTTTTTTAGGATTCCCCCGGGGGAAAGTCAAGATCTTTGTTTCTGGGCAAACCAGTTCAACTGCCGGCAGACCCCCCGGAGGATCTTGACATCCTTGGAAAACATGGGAACCCGCGAAAGGAAGCGGCGGACGGCGACCATCCAGTAGTCGGGGTTTTCGTCCCGGATGAAGTCGATGTTCCGGAGGGCCTCCTTCATGTGGGCATACAGGTCTTCCAGTTCCCCCGAGGCGGCGAGCCGCGGGGTGAACCGTCCCTTGTGCTCCCGGGAGGCACGGAAAATCTCGTAGCAGAGAATCATCACGGCATGGGACAGGTTGAGGGACCGGAAACGGTCGGACGTGGGAATTGAAACCAGGAGGTGGCAGTGATCGAGTTCCTCGTTGGTGAGCCCCCGGTCCTCCGGGCCGAAGACGAGGGCGATTTCATTGTTCCGGGAAAGATCGACCAGGGCCTCCGCCATCTCTGCGGGTTCCACCATGATTCTCCGGAGGTTCGAGTTCCCCCTCCGGGCCGTCGTGCCCACGACATAATGAAACGCCTCCAAAGCCGGGGAAAGATCGTCGAAATAGCGGATCCGGTCCAGGACCTCCGCCGCCGCATGGGTGGCCATCTGCTGCATCGTCTCTTCGTCCGGCCGGGGGTGGCCGACGACGATGAGTTTCTCCACGCCCATGTTCATGGCGCACCGGGCGGCGGAACCGATGTTCCCGGCGAATTTCGGGCGGTGAAGCACGACGGTGATGTTCTCCAGTCTTGCCCTTTGCTTTTCCTTCATGTTAGGATCGGTCCATTCATTTCGTTTCGCCATTCAAAAGGACGCATTCGAAAAGTCCGGGAAACGCCTTTTCAAGCGACGAATGCAGAACTCCGGAGGAAGGGCGTCGCTGCACATGGACTTTAGCAAAGCCGTCGGACGGCCTAGAAAACGTCTTCTACTCCGCAATAATGACGGCTTTGTAAAAAGCCCATATGCTGTGTTGCCCTTCTTCCCTCGTCCCTGCGGCGTACCGGAAGTACGCCTCAGTCCTCGGGATTCGGGCGCCTTGCCTGTGGAGCTTTTTACTTTGCCGTTCGAAGAAGTGTTGAATTGGCCTTTTTACGACTTCATCAATAATGGGATCATGAAAGAAAGTCAAGAAGGATGAACGTTTCCTTCGAGGAACGGCTCACGGCGGGGGCCGAAAGCCTGGGATGTCCCCTCACCGGGGAGACGGTTTCCCGTCTTCGCCTTTACGGCGAGGAGATCCTGTTCTGGAACCGGTCGGTCAACCTGGTGTCCGTGCGGGACCTCCCGGGGCTCGCCGTCCGCCATTTTCTCGATTCCCTGACCGTTCTCCCCCTCCTCCCGGAAGGGCCTTTTGCGCTCCTCGATCTGGGAACCGGGGCGGGGCTCCCGGGGATTCCGCTGAAGCTTGCGAGAAATGACGCGTCCCTCTTCCTGGTCGACGCGTCGAGAAAGAAAATTTCCTTTCTCCGGAACGTGATCCGGAAGCTCGGTCTTTCGGGGGCGCAGGCGGAACAGGGACGGGTCGAAACGTGGGTTCCCCGGAACCGGCCCCGGGCCGTCTTCGACCGCGTGGTTTCCCGGGCGGCCTTTCCCCTGCCCCTCCTTCTGGAACGGTCCGCCCGGTTCGCCGGCGAGCGGGGATCCATCATCGCCATGAAGGGAAAGTCCTTTTCGGAAGAACTGAAGAACGCGGCCGGGACCCTGGACGCGCTTCACCTCGAACTTTCGGACCGCCGCGACCTGGCGCTTCCCTTCACGGAAGAAGAGCGCCATCTCCTGGTGTTCCGAAAACATGGGGGAGCGAGACCGGAAAACTTTCACCTTCTAAAATAGGAGTTTTTATGTTAGTCTCGGTCAGTCTTGGGTGATCCCCGCGGTCACAGCTAACATCCGGAAAACATGAAGAAAAAAATTATCTCTATCGCCAACCAGAAGGGGGGCGTCGGGAAAACAACGACCGCAATCAACCTTGCCGCGTCTCTCGCCGTCGCGGAAAAACGCACCCTTCTCATCGACAGCGACCCCCAGGGGAACAGTTCGAGCGGCGTGGGAATCGACCGTTCCAAAATCCGGGAGAAGAATCTGTACCAGGCCATCATCGGAAAAATCCCCCTGGCGGAGACCCTTCATGTGTCCCCCCTGCCGTCCCTGACCGTCATTCCGGCCACCCAGGACCTCATCGGCGTGGAGGTCGAGTTCGTCCAGCTTCCCGACAGGGAACAGAAGCTGAAACAGCTCCTCGCCGGCCTTCCCGACGATTTCGAATTCGTGATCATCGACTGTCCCCCGTCTCTCGGGTTTTTGACGATCAACGCCCTTGTCGCTTCCGATTTCCTGATCATTCCCCTCCAGTGCGAATATTTCGCCATGGAGGGCCTGAGCCAGCTTCTGAACACCGTCCGGCTCGTCCAGAACCGCCTCAATCCGGGTCTTACCCTAAGCGGGATTCTTCTCACCATGTTCGACACCCGGAACCGGCTTTCCCACCGCGTGGAAGAGGAGGTCAGAAAATTTTTCGCGGGAAAGGTCTTTCAGACGATCATTCCGAGGAACGTCCGTCTTTCCGAAAGTCCCAGCCACGGGCTGCCCGTTCTTCTGTACGACATTACATCCCGGGGCGCCGTTTCCTACATGGAACTGGCAAGGGAAATCCTCAACAACGGGAGGGGATAGATGGCAAAGAGAGAATCCCTGGGACGGGGACTGGGCGCTCTTTTTTCCGATCTGGCGGATGACGGCGGCGACCGTTCCCGGTTTCAATTCTGCGCCATCGAGGCATTGAAGCCGAACCGTTTTCAGCCGAGACGGCAATTCGATCCGGAAGAGCAGAAGGGACTTGTGGAATCCATTCGGGAAACGGGGATTCTCCAGCCCGTCCTGGTCCGGAAGGACGGAGACGCCTTCGAAATCATCGCCGGGGAAAGACGCTGGCGGGCGGCCCAGGCGGCGGGGTTGAAGTCCGTTCCGGTCGTGGTCCGGGAAGTGGACGACCGGCAACTGGCGGAACTCACGCTTGTGGAAAACCTTCTGAGGGAGGACCTGAATCCCGTAGAGGAGGCGGAAGGCTACCGGGTCCTCCAGGACCGGTTCGGGCTGTCCCAGGAGGAAATCGCCGGACGCGTCGGACGGGACCGCTCCACGGTGGCCAATTTCCTCAGGCTTCTCAAACTTCCCCAGGCCATCCGGGACGGATTGGTCCGGAAGGACATCTCCGCCGGGCACGCCCGGGCCCTCCTCGCGCTCTCCTCGGAAAAGCTCCAGCACGAGGCGTTCCGAAAGATCCGTGAGCGAAACCTCAACGTCCGGCAGGCGGAGGCCCTTGTCAAAAGGCTCGAAAAGGAAAAAAAGGGAAAGTCGGCCCCCGCGGCCGTCTCCTCCCTCATCGGAAACCTGGAAAACGAACTCTCCCGGAAACTTCTGACCCGCGTCCGGATCCGGACGGGGAAACGGAAAGGCGGGCGTATCGAAATCCGTTTTCACGACAATGAAGATCTCCAGAGGCTTCTGGAACGCATCCTGGACGGAAAGGGGTAACAACAGCTTTATCCACAGTTGTGGATAAAGCTGTGAATAAATTCTGACGATGGAACTCATCTGGAAAAAGACCCTGGACATGCTCAGGGAAAAAATCAACGGCCAGCTTTTCGAGACGTGGATCCGGCCGATCCGCATCGTCGGAATTTCGGGCAACATGGTCGAACTTGCCGTACCGAATCGGTTTTTCAAGGACTGGATCGAGGAAAACTACCTGGGAAACATACGGGAAGGGCTGGCCAGCGCCCTCGGCACGGAAGCGGCGGTCCGCCTGACCCTCGGTTCGGATCAGGAACCGGTAAAACCGGCGGTCGTAAAACAGCGTCACGGGAAGACGGACCATGGCACCCCGCCGGCGGGACAGAAGATCTCCCCCCGTCTCAACACCAACTACAGCTTCGACCACTTCGTCGTGGGATCCTGCAACCAGTTCGCCCACGCGGCCTGCGTCGCCGTGGCGAAACAGCCCGCCCGGATCTACAACCCCCTCTTTATATTCGGTGGCGTCGGCCTGGGAAAAACCCATCTCCTGAACGCCGTCGGTCTTGAGACATCAAGTCTTTATCCCGAAAAAAACGTTCTGTACCTGTCCGCGGAAGAGTTCATGAACGAACTCATTTACTCCATCCGGTATGACCGGATGACCAATTTCCGTGAAAAGTACAGGAAAATCGACTCATTGCTCATCGACGACATCCAGTTCATCGCCGGAAAGGAACGAACGCAGGAGGAATTCTTCCACACGTTCAATTCCCTTCATGACTCGGGGAAACAGATCGTCGTCACCAGCGACCGTTTTCCGAAGGATATCCAGAATCTGGAAGAAAGACTGCGATCCCGGTTCGAGTGGGGACTGATCGCGGACATCCAGCCGCCGGACGAGTTAACTCGAATCGCCATCATCGAAAAAAAAGCCCAGGAAAACAATATTTTCCTTCCCGGTAACGTCATCGAATACATGGCCACCCACGCCCCGGATTCCAACATCCGTGAACTCGAAGGATTCCTCACGGGCCTCATGGCGTATTCCTCTCTCACCGGAAGAGAGATCAATCTGGAACTCGCCCAGTCCGTACTGAAAAAACTGATCAAGCAGGAAGAGCGCAGACCCTTCGACATCGAGGAGATTGTCAAGGCGACGGCGGATTTCTTCAGCATCAAGACAACGGAAATCCGTTCCCAGAAAAAAAACAAGGATCTCGCCCTCCCGAGACAGATCGCCATGTACCTCTCGAGACAGCTGACCAGCTCCTCGTTTCCCGATATCGGAAACCGGATCGGCGGAAAGGACCACTCCACCGTCATTTATGCCGTCCGGAAGATCCAGGGTCTGGTCAAGTCGGATCCCCGCATGGAAAAGACAATCGCCGACATCATGGATATTCTCAAGAACCGTTCCTGACGGTTTTTCCACAGGTCGAATGGAAAGAAAGTATGGAAGGGGAATGGAAAAAACCAGGTTATCCACAGATTCCCCGATACTACGATTACTGCTGTTAAATTAAATATCAGGATGGAAGAAACATGGACTTCACTGTGGAAAGAAACGTATTTCTCGAGGGGGTTCAGCGGACCTTGTCCGTTGTGGGAAAGTCGAACCTGGCCATCTTGAACCATCTTCTTCTGACCGCCGAGGAGGGAAAGATCCGCATCACCGCCACGGACCGGGAGATCGGGCTGGTGGCGGACTATCCCGCCGCGGTGGAATCGACGGGTTCCGTCGTGGTCAATGCCCGCAAGCTTTATGAGATGGTCCGGGAGGGAGCGGGAAACAGCGTTGCCGTGAAGAAAAGGGAGAACAACCGGATCGATGTGATCTGCGGCGCCGTGGTGTACCGCCTTCCGGGAATCGACGAGGAGCAGTTTCCCGCCGTTCCGCTCGAGGAGGGGGATACCTTTTCCCTCGATTGCGCCCTCATGGCGGAAATGATCCGGAAGACCTACACGACCATCGGGGTGGATGAACTGCGGCCTTACCTGTGCGGCGCTTTCCTGCACACCCTGGACGGCCGGATCCGCATGGTGTCCACCGACGGCAGCCGGCTTTCCCTGGTGGAGAAGCGCACCGGGGAAGAGCTGAAGATCAAGGGGATCATCCTTCCCCGCAGGGCGGTTGCGGAGATCCGAAGGTTCGTGGAGGGCCGGGAGGGATCGGTGGATGTCGGGGTCCGGGAAAGGACCTGTTTCTTCCGCGACAAGAGGAATTTTCTCAGGGTTCATCTGATCCATGCGGAGTATCCCGATTATGAGCGGGTGATTCCCGTGGAGGAAGGGATGAAAATTTTCCTGAAAAGAGATATAATTTCAGGTTCTCTGAAACGGATGAACGTGGTATCCAGCGAAACCTTCACCGGCGTTGTCCTGAATGTGGCCGGGGGAAAGCTGAAACTCAACTCCACGAATCCGGACGTCGGGGAAGCGGACGAGGAGATGGAGATTGATTACGGTGGAAAGGATTTCAGCATCACGTACAATGTCCGGTACCTGATCGATGCCATCGAAGGAGTGGATGACGAGGAAATTGTTTTCGAAATACGCGAGGGATCCGGTCCGGGAGTGATTTCGGGGAAGGAAGACCGAAGCTACCGGGCCATCATCATGCCCTTGAGAGAGTGAGGAATCGCATTGTCTGAGTTTGTTACGGAAAGTTACAGTGCCGACAGCATACGGGTCCTCGGCGGGCTGGAAGCGGTCCGAAAGAGACCTGCCATGTATATCGGAAGCACCGGAAAGGAAGGCCTGCACCATCTCGTGTACGAGGTGGTGGACAACAGCATCGACGAAGCCTCCGCCGGGGTCTGCGATACCATCGACGTAAAGGTCCGCGTGGACAACAGCGTCACGGTGGACGACAACGGACGGGGAATTCCCGTCGATATCCACAAGACGGAAAAGGTGTCCGCCGCGGAAGTGGTCATGACGAAACTCCATGCGGGCGCCAAGTTCCAGAACGACACCTACAAGATTTCCGGGGGCCTGCACGGGGTCGGCGTTTCCGTGGTGAACGCCCTCTCCGAGTATGTCGAACTGGAAATCCGGAGAAACGGAAAGGTCTATCGCCAGTCCTACCGGCGCGGCATCCCGGACGCACCCCTGGCCGAAGTGGGAATCACCGAGCGCAGGGGTACCAAGGTGACCTTCAGGCCCGACCGGGAGATCTTCGAGGACATCGACTTCAGCTTCGATCTCCTGTCCAACAGGCTGCGGGAACTCGCTTTTCTGAACAAGGGCGTGCGGATCAACCTGACGGACGAGCGGGTGGAGAGAAGCAGCGAATTCTTCTACGAGGGGGGAATCATCTCCTTCGTTCACTTCATCAACCGGAACAAGAAGGTCCTGCACAAGGACCCCGTGTACATTTCCGGTTCCCGGGAGGACTGCGACGTGGAGGTCGCCCTCCAGTACAACGATTCCTATCTGGAGAACCTGTTTTCCTTCGCCAACAGCATCAACACGACCGAGGGAGGGACCCATCTTGTCGGTTTCCGGTCGGCCCTGACAAGGGCCATCAACAACTATGCCACGAATTCGGGCATCCTGAAGAATCAGAAGGAACTGCTGAAAGGCGAGGATGTCCGCGAGGGGCTCGCGGCGGTGATCAGTGTCCGGGTGCGGAATCCCCAGTTCGAGGGGCAGACGAAGACGAAGCTTGGAAACAGCGAGATCAAGGGCCTGGTCGAGGGGGTCGTGTACGACCGCCTGGGAAGCTTTTTCGAGGAAAACCCCTCCGTGGCGAAACAGATCGTCGGGAAGGCCGCGGAGGCGGCCCGTGCCAGGGAGGCCGCCCGGAAAGCGAGGGAACTGACCCGGAGAAAGACGGCCCTGGAAGTGAGTTCCCTTCCGGGAAAGCTGGCGGACTGCCAGGAGAGGAATCCCGAACTGAGCGAGCTGTACATCGTGGAGGGCGACTCCGCCGGTGGCTCGGCCAAGCAGGGCCGGGACCGGAAGAACCAGGCGATCCTGCCCATCCGTGGGAAGCTTCTCAACGTGGAGAAGGCCCGTTTCGACAAGATGCTGGGCAACGAAGAGATCAAGACGATCGTGACGGCCCTCGGGACGGGGATCGGAAAGGAAGACTACGACGTAAGCAAGCTCCGGTACCACAAGGTCATTATCATGACCGACGCCGACGTGGACGGTTCCCACATCCGGACCCTTCTGCTCACCTTCTTCTTCCGGTACATGCGGGAACTGGTCGAGCGGGGGTACCTGTACGTCGCCCAGCCGCCGCTGTTCCGCATGGCCATGAAATCGGCGGAACTCTATCTCCGCTCGGAAGAGGAAATGGAGGACTACGTCCTCGAAAACGGCGTCAACGTCGTTTCGTTCTTGGGCGGAAACGGAAGCCGCATCACCGGCACGCGCCTCCTGGGACTCCTCAAACGGGGAATCCGCCTGGGGAACATCCTGAAGAAGTTCGAAAAAGAGGGAAAGGACCAGGACGTGGTCCGCATCTTCGCAGGCGATTCCACCCTCCGGGAAGAGGACTTCCTGGAAGAGGAGCGGATTCTTCTCGCCGGGGACCGGGTCCGGAAGTCCCTTCCGGAGAAGGTTACCGGCTGTCACGCCAGAAGGGACGAGGAACACGGCGGCTACCGCGTCTATTTCCAGCTCGTCGTGAACGGGAGGCCGTACGAAGTGCATCACAACAAGGATCTCCTGCGCCTGCCCAAGTTCCTCGAGGCAAGGGAAATCATGAACCAGCTTGCCCCCCTCGGAGACCCCCCCTACACCCTTCAGGAACGGGAGGGCGTCAACGGAAGCGGCAGGGTCTTCGGCTCCCTGAACGAGATGATCGATTTTGTCATCGAGGCGGGAAAAAAGGGATTGACGATTCAGAGATACAAAGGTCTGGGAGAAATGAATCCGGCCCAGTTGTGGGAAACGACGATGAACCCGGAAAAACGGACCCTCCTCCAGGTCCGGGTGGAGGACGCCGTTGCGGCGGACGCCATCTTTGCGACACTCATGGGAGACCAGGTGGAGCCGAGAAGGGAATTCATCTTTGAGAACGCCCTGAACGTTTCCAATCTGGACATCTGATCGTATTTACATCCGGTTACCTTTCTTTACAACGGGAATCCGAATCGGCGGTAAAAAAAGGAGTAATTTCCTATGGAATTGAATTATCAGCGCAATGTTCCCGTGGACATTGAAGACGAAATGAAGAAGTCCTACATGGACTATGCCATGAGCGTCATCGTGGGACGGGCCATTCCCGACGTACGGGACGGTCTGAAACCGGTCCATCGCCGCGTCCTGTACGCCATGCACGAACTGGGGAACCGGTGGAACCGGCCCTACAAGAAATCGGCCCGCATCGTCGGGGACATCATCGGGAAATACCATCCCCACGGCGACGCGGCGGCCTATGACACGATCGTCCGGATGGCCCAGGACTTCTCGCTGCGCTATCCCCTGGTGGACGGCCAGGGAAATTTCGGGTCCATCGACGGGGATCCCCCGGCAGCCATGCGGTACACGGAGATCCGGATGGCCCGCATCGCCGAGGAACTCCTGGAGGATCTGGACAAGGAAACGGTCGATTTTTCTCCCAATTACGACAACTCCCTGGAGGAACCGAACATCCTTCCCGCCAAGATTCCCCTGCTGCTTTTGAACGGGGGATCGGGGATCGCCGTGGGGGTGGCGTCCAACATTCCCCCCCACAACCTCCGGGAGGTGATCGACGGCACGGTCGCCCTGATCCGGGATCCGGAGATCACCGTGGAGGAACTCATGCGGCACATCCACGGCCCCGATTTTCCGACGGCGGGGTACATCAACGGCCGGGAGGGGATCCTCGCCGCCTACCGGACGGGCCGGGGAATCATCCGGACCCGGGCCCGGTCGCTCATCGAGAGGAACCCGAGGAACGACAGGGAAAGCATCGTGGTCACCGAGCTTCCCTACATGGTCAACAAGGCGTCCCTGGTGGAAAAAATTTCCGAACTCGTCAAGGAGAAGAAAATCGGGGGCATCGCGGACCTCCGGGACGAGTCGGACCGGGAGGGCATGCGGATCGTCCTCGACCTGAAAAAGGACGAAGTGTCCGCAGTGATCCTGAATCAGCTCTTCAAGCACACCCAGATGGAGTCCACATTCGGGATCAACATGATGGTCATCGACCGGGGACAGCCCAAAACGCTGAACCTCAAGGAGGTCCTGGAAAGGTTCGTCGCCTTCCGGAAGGAACTGGTCACCCGGCGGACCGTCTTCGAACTGAACCGGGCGAAGGAACGGCTCCACATCCTGGAAGGTCTGAAAATCGCCCTGGAAAACATCGACCGGGTCATCGAGACGATCAAGAAGTCGCCCGGCCCCCAGGAGGCTTCGGCGGCCCTGTGCGACAACTTCGGGCTGTCGGTGATCCAGGCGAAAGCCATCCTGGAGATGCGCCTCCAGAGGCTGACCGGTCTCGAACGGGACAAGATCCTCGGGGAATACGTCGAAACGGAAGCCCTCGTGAAGAAGCTGGAGGACATCCTCGCCGATCCCGGAAAAATTCTCGACATCATCGTCGCGGAGCTGGAGGACATCCGGAAGCGTTACGGGGACGACCGGAGAACGGAGATCGTGTCGGGGAGCGACGACATCACCGTGGAGGACCTGATCGTCGAGGAGGAGATGGTGGTCACCGTGTCCCACCAGGGATACATCAAGCGCAACGCCGTGAGCCTCTACCGGAGCCAGCGGCGGGGCGGCCGGGGAAAGATGGGCATGACCACCAAGGAAGACGATTTCGTGGAGAACATTTTCGTCGCCTCCACGCACAGTTACGTTCTTTTCTTCACCAGCAAGGGAAGGGTGCACTGGCTCAAGGTGCATCAGATTCCCCAGGCGGGCCGGATGGCCAAGGGCAAGGCGATCGTGAACCTCATCGAACTCACGAAGGAGGAGCGGGTGACCGCCGTCCTGCCCGTCCGTGAATTCGTGGAGGGGAAATACGTCCTGTTCGCCACCCGGAACGGAATCGTCAAGAAAACGGAGCTTGCCGCCTATTCCAACCCGCGCTCCGGGGGCATCATCGCCATCGCCATCGACGGGAACGACGAATTGATCGGCGTGAAACTGACCGACGGCAGCCAGGACATCCTCCTGGCGACGAACCGGGGAAAGGCGATCCGCTTCCGGGAAACGGAAGTCCGTCCCATCGGCCGCGTGGGAAGAGGGGTCATCGGGATCACCATGGAGAAAAGTGATTTCGTCGTCGCCATGGAGGCGGTGGGGGACATGCACTATATCCTGACGGTTACGGAGCGGGGATTCGGGAAAAAGACGGATGTTTCCGAATACCGCCGGCAGGGACGGGGCGGCAGGGGGGTCATCAATCTGAAAATCGTCCCCAGGGTGGGTTTCGTTTCCGGGGTCCGCCAGGTTACGGGGGACGAGGATGTGATCCTCCTCACGGACAGCGGGAAGATCATCCGCCTTCGGGTGAACGAGATCTCCGTCCTGCACCGGAGCACCCAGGGGATCAAGCTCATGGATCTCGTGGAAAACGAGACGATCGTGGGCGTCGTCCGGGTGGAGCGGGAGGCCGACGAGGACCGGGAGGGACCGGAGGAGGAACCGATCGAGGAAGAAACGCCGGAGGCATGAACGTTGGGATCCCCACGGTACCTTCTTTTCGAACACACCGCCGATCTCGGGATCGAGGTCTTCGGAAAGGACGTCCGGGAACTCATGGAAAACGCGGTTTTCGCCCTGTTCGACCTCTTGACGGACCGGGAGGCCGTCCGCCCGGAGACGACCTGGGACGTCGCGGCGGAGGGAACCTCCTGGGATGATCTCCTGGTGAACCTCCTCCGGGAGGTCCTGTACCTGGCCAACGGACGGGAAATCCTTTTTCGGGAATTTTCCGTGGTCGATCTCGGGGAGTACCGGCTCGCCGGCCGGGGGACGGGAGAACGGTTCGACCCCCGGAGACACCGGATGGAGATGGAAATCAAGGCCGTGACCTATCACGGCCTCGAAGTCGTTCCGATGGAATCGGGATGGAAGGGAAGGGTGATCTGCGATGTCTAGGATCCCCCTGGAACGGATCGACGCGTGCCGCTGGCGGATTCCCACTTCCGGGGACATGCGGGTTCCCGGGATCCTCTACGCGAGCGAGGAGATGATCGGCGGGCTCGGGAACGATGAGAGCCCCAAACAGGTGGCCAACGTGGCCTGTCTCCCCGGGATCGTCGAATACTCCCTGGCCATGCCGGACATGCACTGGGGATACGGCTTTCCCATCGGCGGCGTGGCGGCCTTCGACTGCGACGAGGGGATCGTTTCCCCGGGCGGCGTGGGCTACGACATCAACTGCGGGTGCCGCCTCATGACGACCCGGATCGCCTACGGAGAAATCCGGGACCGGATCCCGGAACTCGTGGGGGCCCTGTTCCGGGACATCCCCACCGGCGTGGGTTCCAGGGGGGCGACGAAACTTACCGTTTCCGAGGAGAAAAAGGTCCTGAAGGAAGGCGCCCGGTGGGCCGTCCGGAACGGATACGGCACGGAGGAGGATCTTCTTTCCACGGAAGACGGTGGCCGGATGGAGGGCGCCGACCCCGAAGCGGTCAGCCCCCGGGCCCTCGAAAGGGGACGGGAGCAGCTCGGCACGCTCGGTTCGGGAAACCACTTCCTGGAAATCGAGGTCGTGGAGGAGATTTTCGATCCCGCGGCGGCGGCCGCCTTCGGCATGGAGGAGGGCCGGGTGGCCGTGATGATCCACAGCGGATCCCGGGGGTTCGGGTACCAGGTCTGCGACGACTTTCTGGCCCGGATGGTGAAAAACATCCCCCGCCTCGGGTTCCCCCTTCCCGACCGGCAGCTCGCCTGCGCCCTGTTCCGGTCCGCCGAGGGGCGGGAATACTGCTCCGCCATGGCCTGCGCCGCCAATTACGCCTGGGCGAACCGCCAGATGCTCATGCACTGGACACGGGAAACCTTCGGGCACGTCCTGAAGCGCTCCCCCCGGGACCTGGGGATGGGCCTGCTCTACGACGTCTGCCACAACATCGCCAAGGTGGAGGAGTACGACATCGGGGGGCGAAAAAGGAAGCTGTGCGTCCATCGGAAAGGGGCGACCCGGGCGTTTCCCCCCGGCCATGAGGCCCTTCCCGGGCGGTTCCGGCGGACGGGCCAGCCCGTGCTCATCCCCGGCGACATGGGGACGGGGTCCTACGTGCTTGCGGGCACGGACATTGCGTACCGGGACACCTTCGGGAGCACCTGTCATGGCGCCGGGAGGGTCATGAGCCGGACCCAGGCGATGAAGTCCAGCCGGGGCCGGGCGGTGGCGCGGGAAATGGCGCAGCGGGGCGTCACGGTCCTCGCGGCGGGACGGGGGACCCTGCACGAGGAGATCCCCGAGGCGTACAAGAGGATCGACGAGGTGGTCGACGTGGTGCACCGGGCCGGGCTGTCAAGGAAGGTGGCGAGGCTAAGGGCCGTCGGCTGCATCAAAGGATGACGGCTTCGGAAAAAGTCCATATGCTGCGTTGCCCTTCATCCCTCCTCCCTGCGGCGTACCCCGTGTACGCCTCAGTCATCGGGAATCGGGCGCCTTGCCTCTGGAGCTTTTTCCTTTGCCGTTCGAAAGAAGTGTTGTTTTGATTGCTTGCCAGTCAGGAAGACATGACGGCTTCGGAAAAAGTCCATTGCCGTCGTAAAAGGCTTTATTCGAATCAGGTTGTGTGCTTATCAGGAATGAGATGAAGGGAGGTCTTGCCATGACGGAGAATGCCGGATCGGGTACCGGTTATGACGTAATCATCATCGGCGGCGGGCCCGGGGGGCTGACCGCCGGACTGTACAGCGCCCGGTCCCGGATGAGGACCCTCCTTCTCGAGGGGAGTTCCACGGTGAGCCAGATCACCGTGACCGACATCATCGAGAATTTTCCCGGGATTCCCGAAATCGGCGGATTCGAACTCATCGACCGGATGAAGCGGCAGGCGCTGTCCTTCGGCCTCGAGGTGAAAAGCGAACAGGTGCTTGCCGTCCGCCCGTCCCCGTCCGCCCCGTCCCGGTGGATCGTCGCGGCGGAGGGGGGGGAATACGAGACGTTCGCCGTCATCGTCGCCACCGGCGCCGTGTGGCGGAACCTCGGGGTCCCCGGGGAAAGGGCCCTTACGGGAAAGGGGGTTTCCTATTGCGCCACCTGCGACGGCCCCTTTTACCGGGACAGGGCAGTGGCCGTCGTGGGCGGCGGGGACGCCGCCGTCCAGGAAGCGCTTTTCCTGACGCGTTTCGCCCGGGAGGTGACCCTCGTGCACCGGAGGGACCGTCTCAGGGCGGCGGAAATCCTCCAGGAACGGGTGCGGGACAACGAAAAAATCCGGTTCGCCTGGAATTCCGTGGTGGAGGAAATCGCGGGGGAAACCGCCGTTTCCGCCGTCCGGCTCCGGGACACGGTGGACCCGGCAAAAAAAACCGTTCTCCCCGTGGAGGGGGTGTTCATCTTCATCGGCCTCGAACCCAACACGGACTTCGTCCGGGAGGTTGTCAACCGGGACGGAAAGGGTTATATTATCGTCGACGGGGACATGAAGGCCTCCGCGGAAGGGATTTTCGCTTGCGGGGACTGTATCCGGAAACACTTCCGCCAGGTGATCACGGCCTGCGGGGACGGGGCCACGGCGGCCCATGCCGCCGAACTGCACGTCGACCGGCTCAAAGGGCAGGCTTACGAATAGGCGAAACCGCCTTCGGAGAACACCCGAAGGAACGGAGACTCCGCGGCGGCCCTTCCCGAAGCGCGACCCCCGTCACGGAAAGGAGTTCAAAATGCCTCTTTACGAATATCGGTGCAAATACTGCAAGAACCGTTTCGAAACCCTCCGGTCCCTCCGGGACAGGGATGAGGACGTGGAATGCCCCGCCTGCGGAAAGAAGGGGGCGATCAAGGAGATGTCCGCTCCCCGCGTCTTCACGTCTTCGGGGGGGTCTTCCTGCACCTCCTGTTCGTCCTCGTCCTGTTCCACCTGAGGATAATCCGGGGAACCGGCCGGCGGCCGGTCTCATCTTTCGAAGGGAAAGGTTCTGCGCTTGGAAACGATCCTCACGTTCTGGCAGCACATCCCGGAGAAAATCGATCCCACCATCCTGGAGTTCGGCGCCTTTCAACTGAGGTACTACGGCCTCATGTACCTCGCGGCCTTCGTCACGACCTATTCCCTTGTCCTGTACCGGGTCCGGACGGAGAAGCTTCCCTATAAGAAAGAGGAAATCCAGGATTACTTCGTCTGGGCCATCGTCGGGCTTCTCGCCGGGGCGAGGCTGGGATACGTCCTCTTCTACCAGCCGCAGTATTTTCTCCACCACCCCCTGGAAATCATCCTTCCCTTCGAATGGTCCGCCGGCGCCGTGCACTACACGGGGATCAGCGGGATGTCCTATCACGGGGGGCTTGCCGGGGTCGTCGCCGCTTCCCTGATCTTCTGCCGGAAACGGAAAATCGGGTTCTGGTCCTTCGCGGATCTTCTGTGCCCGGCCATTCCTCTGGGGTACACCTTCGGGCGTCTCGGCAACTTCATCAACGGCGAACTGTACGGCCGGGCCACCACGGTCCCCTGGGGGATGTACTTTCCCCAGGACCCGGCGGGGGTGCTGCGGCACCCTTCCCAGCTCTACGAGGCCTTTTTCGAGGGGATCGTTCTTTTCGCCCTGCTCTGGAGCGTTTGGAGAAAAAAGGCCGCCCCGGGGTTTTTTCTTGCCCTGTATCTCGTGGGGTACGGCGCCGTCCGGTTCGTCATCGAATTTTTCCGGGAACCGGACCCGCAGATCGGGTTTCTTTTCGGTTTTTTCACGACCGGCCAGATGTTCTGTGTCGTCATGATTCTTGCGGGGGCCGCGCTCATGGCCTTTCGAAGGCCGCAACGAGGGCGTCCATGAACCAGGTTCGGGACATGTTTCACGGGAGGTCATGCATGGGAAGAAAAGTCGTGATCGTAGGCGGCGGGGCGGGAGGGCCCTCGACGGCGGCGGAAGCGAAACGCCGCGATCCCTCCCTGGAGATCGTCATCGTCGAGAAGGGGCAGTTCGTATCCTATGCCACCTGACCGATGCCCTATTACATCGGCGATGTAATCAAGGACGAGCGGAAACTCATCGCCCGGACGCCGGAAAAATTCGAGGCGTCGGGCATTCACGTACTCCTGAACCGGAAGGTGGAAGAGGTCGACGGGGAAAAACGGGAGGTGCGCCTCGAGAACGGGGAGCGCCTTCCCTTCGACGTTCTCGTCCTCGCCACCGGCGCCGCGGCGATGAGGCCCCCCATCCCGGGGCTCGACCTTCCGGGGGTGTATTCCCTGAAGAGCCTTCCCGAGGCCGTCGCCATCAAGAAGGCCATCGGGGAAGGGGGCGCGAAAAAAGCGGCCATCATCGGCGCCGGCTTCATCGCCATGGAAACGGCGGAGGCGTTCCGGTCCGCCGGGGTCGACACGACGCTCATCCAGAGGGCCGAACTTCCGGTGAGGCGCTGGGATCCCGAGTATTCCGCCATGGTCAAGGAGGAACTCCAGAAACACGGCGTCCACTGCATGCCCCTCACCTCCCCCCGGGCCGTCGAGAGGGGGGCGAGCGGGGGACTCAAGGTCGTCACGGATCGGGGAGAGGTGGAGGCCGATCTCGTTCTCGTCGCCACGGGGGTGAAGCCGAACACCCTCCTTGCCGGGCAGTTGGGGGTCGCCGTCGGGAAGACCGGCGCCATCTCGGTCAATTTCGCCCAGGAAACCTCCCGGGAAGGGGTGTATGCCGTGGGGGACTGCTGCGAATCGTTTCACCGGGTGAGCCGGTCCTGGACCTCCCTTCCCCTGGGGGACGTCGCCAACAAACAGGGCCGCGTGGCGGGATCCAACATCGGGGGGGCCCCCCTCCTCTTTCCGGGGGTCGTCGGCGCCCAGAGCTTCAAGGTGTTCGACCTGGAGGTGGCCGCCACGGGCCTCACGGAAGAAGAGGCGAAAGGAAGCGGTTTCTCGCCGGTGGTGGAAAAAATGACCGGAACGCCCACGGCGCGTTCCATGAGCGCCGGTGAGAGGCTCCACCTGAAGGTCGTCGCCGACCGTGCCTCGGGAAGGCTTCTGGGCGCGCAGGCGGTGGGGCGGAAAGGCGCCGTTTCCCGGATCAATCTCCTCTCGGCCGCACTGTGGTCGGGGATGACCGTCGGCGAGACGGCCTACATGGACCTCGCCTACTCGCCGCCCTTCGGAGGGGCGTGGGACCCGGTGCACATCGCCTGCCAGGAACTGCTGAGGAAACTGTGACGGATTCCTGAACGTTTCCGATGCCGTTCGATGAAGCGTTTCATTGACGTTTACGGGGCGGTCGACTGTAACGCCCGCCGGACAGGGAAGGGAGGCCCACCATGGAGCAAAGGGAGGGAGCGGTACGGGAGATCATCCGTACGGAGAGGACCATCGACGCGTTCCAGTTTCAGGGAACGGAGATGCCCCCGGAGCGTCTGAACAGGATCAGAAAGGCGCTCAAGACCCTTCACACCCTGGAACTCATGGCCCAGAACATCTACAAGTTCCAGATCACCGGGGAGCGGACGGAAACAAACCGGCAGCTCATCGCCGCCATGTCGAACGAGATGACCCACTACCAGGATTTCCAGGAAATCCTCTACGAATACGGCTGGAAACCGGACAAGTTCCGGTGGATGTACTGGATCGTGGGATTCTGCTTCGGGTTCTTCTCGCGGATCCTGGGGCGAAAGGCCATGCTGAAGACGGCCGTCTGGGTGGAAACCTTGGCGGTGAAGCATTACGGGGAATTCCTCAGGGACATCGAGTGGACCGACCGGGACCGGGCCGTCGTCGAAAAGAATCTCCATGACGAGGAAGGCCATGTGAGGCGCTGGACCGCTCTGCTTCGGGCCCTGTGAGGAACGGACATGCCCGACCGCCGTAAGGATCCTCGGGGGAACGGGGGAAGGGGCGGGGGATCGCCCTGGATCCGGGTGCTACGCCTGCGATTCGTTCCCGCAAGCCTGTTTCCCGCGCTGCTGGGGACCGCCGTCGCCTGGAAGATGACCGGGAGCGTCCACATCGCCTTCTTCCTTTTGGTCCTTCTGGGACTGTCACTGAACCACGTGGGGCTCAACATGATCGACGACGTCTTCGATTTCCTCCATGCCGCCGACAGCACCTCGCCGGAAGGGAAAAACCCGTACACCGGGGGAAGCGGCGTCCTCACGGAAGGTCTTCTTTCCCATTCCGCCGTTCTGACCGCCGCCCTCGCCTGCTTCGCCGCCACCGCGGCCGTCGCGTTCTACCTGGCCTTTGCCGCGGGGTGGCCGGTCCTGCTTCTCGCGGGAATCGGGATCTTTTCTTCCGTTTTCTATGCGGTCCCGCCGGTGCGGTACGGGTACCGCGGGCTCGGGGAACTGGCCCATGTGATCAACTTCGGACCGGTCATCGTCCTCGGCGCCTTCTACGTCCAGACGGGGACCTTCGCCCCGGAACCGCTTATGGCGTCATTCGTTCCGGGATTCCTCATGGGGGCCATGATCGTGGCGAACGAAATTCCGGACGCAGGGGATGACAAAAAGGCGGGAAAGAACACCCTGGTCGTCCGTTACGGGGAAAAACGGGCCGTTTCCCTTTACGGCGCGGCGCTTGCGGCGGCTTACGGCCTTCTGGTCCTGTCCGTGATTTTCCGGGCGGCCTCGCCGGGAGCGCTCCTGGGTCTCGCCGGCGTCCCCCTGGCCTTCCAGTCATGGAAAATGCTCAAGACCGCTTATGACGATCCCCTGCGGGTCGTTCCCGTGAACCGGGCCATTCTACAGGTCCACCGCGTTTCGTGCATGGGCCTCGTCACGGGCTACCTCATCGCCGGGGCCTTCTGAGGTGCGACGGAATGAAACGATGCTCCCGATGCGGCAAGGAATTGACCTTGGATCGGAAGATCTCGAGACGGGACGCCTGTCCCTTCTGCGGGGGGGATCTCCACATCTGTCTCAACTGCCGGTTTTACGATCCCGGTGCGTACAACAGCTGCCGGGAACCCCAGGCGGAGCGGGTCGTGGACAAGGATCGGAGCAACTTCTGCGATTTCTTCGTTTTCCGGGAAGACACGAAGGAGGGGGCCGGCGGCGGCGGGAAATCACGGAACGCGCTTGAGGACCTCTTTCGAAAGAAGGATTGACGGCTTCGTAAAAAGCCCATATGCTGCGTTCCCCTTCTTCCCTCGTCCCTGCGGCGTACCATCAGTACGCCTTGTATGATGGGATTCGGGCGCCTTGCCTATGGCGCTTTTACCTTTGCCGGTCGAAAAAGTGTTGAATGGGCCTTTTTACGAGTTCGTCAGGATTGAATGCCATGAAACCGTCACCGAAACAACCGCCTTATGCCTATGTCCAGGATGCGCCGTTCTGGTATCTTCTCGCGGGAGAGGCCCTCCGGCGGGGGGAACCGGAACTGGAACCGCTCTTTCGGAAACTTTCCGAAAGGGCGGGAGAACTCGGGTTGCCCATCCGGTACGGGAGCCGGAAGAGCCTGTACTGGGCCGTGTCGGGGCGGCTCTACCTTCTTTACGAAGGGCTTGTTCCCGGCCTCGGACGGAAGGGCTTTCACAACATGATCCGGGGGTTCCAGTACGCCTTCAGCCCCAGGCTCTTTCCGAAGGCCGCCGTCGGCCGGATCCTCGCCAACGTCGCCACCCCCTCCTCGCCCGGCCGGGCCGTGGCCTGGACGGTGGCGGACACCTTTATGGCCAACGGGATTTCCGTTACCGAAGACTACGGGGGAAGCGAAACGGACGGGTCGATCCTGTCCGCCTGCCTGGCGGACGGGCCGTTCATGGACCTGTGCCTCCGGGCGGTCTCCCCTCCGGAGACCCTCTGGGGTGAGGTGTGCGCCTTTTACGAGAAGAACCGGCCGGGCTGGTATTATCGATGGTTTCCGGGCAAGATCCGGGCGCTCCCGGAGGTGGTGGAATAAGAGGAAGGGAAGCGATAAGGGGGGCTGTATGGAACATGAAGGATTCATGGAAGAAATCTACCGGGGAATCCTCGACGGGGACCGGTTTTTCCGGGAGGCGGACCGGGGCGACGAGAAGAAGGTACGGGAGATTCTGGAACGGTTCGACGGCCTCCTCAAGACATGGCCGTCCGAGACGATCGAGGAGGCGGGCAGGATTCCCCGGGAAATGCTCGATGCCATGGGGAAGGCGGGACTCTTCGGGATTTCCATCCCGCAGGCCTACGGCGGGCTGGATCTCGGCCTTCGGGACCTCGTCCGGGTCGTCGATGCCGTTTCCGAGGCGGACATGTCGTCGGCCCTCGCGTTCCTGGCCCATCTCCTCATCGGGGTGAAGGCCATCGATCTCTACGGGACGGAGGAGCAGAAACGGAAGTATCTCCGCCCGGCCGCGGCGGGGGAGATGATCTTCTCTTACGCCCTCACGGAGCCGGAAACAGGTTCCGACGCCCGCCACATCCGGGCAACGGCGGAACTTTCCCAAGATGGGACCCATTACGTTCTGAACGGCGTCAAGACGTACATCACCAACGCCGGCTACGCCGGGGGAATGACCGTCTTCGCCCGGACGGACCCGGCCCGGCCCGGGGTCCTGGGGGCCTTCATTGTGGAAACGGCCTGGGAGGGCGTCCATATCGGGAAGGACATGCCCAAGATGGGGCTGAAGGCCAGTTCCACCGCCATGATCCGGTTCAAGGACGTCCGGGTGCCCATGGAAAACCGGATCGGCGGACCCGGCGAGGGGTTCGCCATCGCCATGAACGTCCTCAATTACGGGAGGCTCGGCCTCATCGCCGCCTCCCTGGGAATGGCCCGCCGGTCCGTGCGGGACATGGTGGAGCGGGCCCAGTCCCGGATTCAGTTCGGCCGTCCCATCAAGGACTTCGAACTCATCCAGGAGAAGATCGCCCGGTGCCGGGTCCATCAGTTCGTCATGGAGGCCATGACGGATTTCACCGTTCCCCTCCTGGAGGGAGAGCGGGGAGGCGATCCGGTCATCGAAACCTCCCACTGCAAGCTCTTCGGGACCACCCGGGCCTGGGACGCCGCCTACGACGCCCTGCAGGCGGCGGGCGGGTCGGGATACATATCCACCCAGCCCTACGAAAAGAGGATGCGGGATTTCCGGGTGACCACCATTTTCGAGGGGACGACGGAAATCCACTCGATCTATCCCGCCTTGTACGCCCTCGGACGCCTGGGAAAAACGGTACGGACCCTTTCCTTGGGAAAACGGCTGCGGTTTCTCCTTCGGGAATGGGTGACCTCCTTTTGCCCCCGCCGCTGGCATCTCCCCGTTCCCGCCGGCGCCCCCCGGAGGGCGGTCCGCCTCGCCCGGCGGCTTTCCGGAATGATCCGGCGGCGTCTTCTCTTCGGAATCGTGGTTCACAGGGCGAAAGTGATGGATAAGGAATACTTCCTGCGCCGGGTGACCACCCTCAGCCTCTACCTTTTCGGCCTCCTCGCCGTTCTCTCCGGCATGTCGGCGGCAGGGAAAACGGGCCGGGATCCGGGGGAGGAAAAGGACTTCCTGTCCTATTTCCTGGAAGAGACAAGGGAAACGGTGCGAGGGAACCGGCGGTTCGCCGATACCGCGAAAGAACGGGTCGCCGGCCGCATCTGCCGGAGACTTTTCGGGGGGTGACCGTTCCGGCTTCCGGGAGGATTCAGCGGACCCAGGACAGAAAAAAAATCGCCCCGTTTCCCAGGCAGTGAATGACCGCGGGGACGGCCAGGCTGCCTTCCGCTTCGTAGGCCGCGGCGAACAGAAGGCCGCCGGCGATCTGGGTCACGGGAACGCCCTGCCCCGCCGGGTGAAGAAACGTGAACAGGGCGGTGGACAGGAGGAGCGCGGGAACGAAACCCCACCGGCGGAGGAACCCGTAGACGACCCCGCGGAAGAAGAGCTCCTCCGCCACGGGGGCGAGGATCACCCCCGCGAAAAGAAACAGGAGGCGTTCCGAAAGGCCCCATGGAAGGGTTTCGGTGACCCGGTCCAGGGGATTCCCGCCGGCCATGCGGATCGCGAGAAAACCGGCCAGGACGAGAAGGCCGAATCCCGCCGACCACAGAACGCCCCTGCCGAGTTCCCGGCAAATGCCCCGCCGCCCCAGTCCCAGGGTTCTCCCCATGCCCCCCTCGCGGTTCAGAAGAAGCAGGAGCACGACAATCTCCAGGATCCTTGTGGGAACCAGGGCCGCCAGGGGCGACGGGACGGACGGCAGCAGAAGCGCCCCCGCCGTCTCGGCGGCGAAAACCGTCCCCAGGGACAGGCAGAGGATGCGCGGGCTTATCCGGTCTGTCTCCATCCCAGTCTCCTCAGGGCTTTGTAGGCGTAAAGCTGCACGTACCAGTGGGGGGACGTTTCCAGCCTGTCCCGGATCGCCGGGATGGAGGCGCGGTCTCCCCGTTTACCGAGGGACTCGACGGCCATGGTGACCACGTTCATCCGACCGTCTGCCAGGAGGCGAAGGAGGAGGCTTCGGGCCTTCTCCGAACGGCTTCCGGAAAGGCTCCTTGCGAACCAGTACCGCACCGCCGGGGACGGGCTTTCGCCGAGGGCCTCGAATCCCGGGAAGGAAGCGACGTCCCTCCCGGCGGCGGCAAGGGTCCGCAGGGCCCGGGCCTGCTCTGCCGGGACGCCGGACCGGAGCATAGAAAGGAGGACGGAACCATTGTCGGGAGCCCTCTGTCCGGGGGCCGCCAGGAACAGTCCCCCGAGAAGAAGGGCCAGCGCGAGACCGGAGGCGAGAACGGTGCGCAGGAGCTGCCCCGATGCCCGCGGGAGAACGGAAAGAACGAGGGCGAAGAACAGGCCGTACAGGAGCGCCGGGTAGAGAAGGACGAGGGAATGGAAGGCGGCCTTCCGGATGAAGGCCCAGCGGTCGGTCCTGCGGGAAAATTCCGCCAGCGTTTTTTGGGGACCGTTCACGAATATCTTGAAATCCATCGGGAAAATCGTTTTTCCGGGGGTGCCGAAAGAAAGGGTTTCCCCGTTCTCCCGGATCACCAGGTCCGCCCGGGGAAGCGCTGTCGGTAGGACGTCCTCCCGTTCCAGGAGGGTATCGAGCCGGGAGGCCCCCATCCCTTCCACGGGGCCTTCGAGGCGGAAGGTCCGGATCAGCTTCTGGTCAAAGGACTTGACGGCCTCCGCGGCGTACAGGGTGTAGCGGTAGTAAAAATCGCTGGCCGCCCTCCCGGGGGCGTTGGACAGGAGAAGCCGGTCCCTGAGGTCGAGAAAACCGTCGATTCCGGCCGCCGGAAGGAGAAACGGCAGGGACAGGACGAAAACCGCCGCCGGGACGGCGATCCCCCACGGGGACCGTCCGCCGCCCTCTTCGGGGAGCAATTTCAGGGCCAGCCCGCCCGCGAGGACGGGCGGAACGATCCAGTGGGCGCTCCCCAGCGGATTGAATCCATTGTGGTTGATCCAGAAAAGGCTGGGAACGATCAGCAGAAGCAGCACGGCGAACGCCGGGACGCGGCCCAACGGCCTGAGGATCCGGGTGAGAAACAGGGAGGCCGCGACAAGGCCGGCCCCGATGGTGAAGGTGAGGAACAGGCCCCCGCAGAAGGCGGACACCGGGTCCAGGAGGGAGGGAAAAACCTTTTCGTTCGGAACGGTTGCGAACCCCCGGCCATGGAGGTCCGTCATGGTCCGGAACAGGTCCCGGTTCGACAGGAACACGTGGACCGTACCGATGGCCTGGGAGGAACAAAGGGACACGAAAACGATCGTGAGAAGCCTTGCAACCATGGCGATCCGAAAGATTTTTTCCTTACCTTAGCGGAAAAATCGGGGGATGCAAGGGAAATGAGCAGGACATTGCCCTCGGGAAACATCGTTCAGGGCGGAAGGAGTGAAGGAATCGGAGAGGTTGACGAAAAACCTTGACAGGAAAAAACGAATCCCTGTAAGTTGCGGGTGAAAAAAGGACGGGACCGTGTCGGGATAAGGCGGTTAACTATCGGATGACACAAGATATTACCGGGAGATAGGATGAACTTCACCCTTGTGTTCAGCGTCCTCGGAGGTCTCGGTCTTTTCATCTACGGGATTTACCTTCTCAGCGATTCCCTCCAGCGGTTGTCCCTGGGGATGCTCAAGGCGCTCCTCGAAAGAATTTCGACGAACCGGGTCGTCTCCATGCTGGTGGGGGCGGGGTTCACCTCCATCATCCAGAGTTCCAGTGCCACGTCGGTCCTCCTCATCGGTTTCATCAACGCCGGGCTCATCACGCTGGCGGGCGCCCTTCCCGTCATCTTCGGGGCGAACATCGGAACCACCATCACCGCCCAGCTCATCGCATTCAAACTCACCCGGTCGGCCCTCCTGTTCGTCTTTGTCGGGGCCATCGTCTTCCTTTTCGCGAAAAAGTCGAAGCACAAAAACAAGGGAATGGCCCTTCTGGGGTTCGGCCTGCTCTTTCTCGGCCTCAATATCACGACGGAAGCGGTGAAACCTCTGGCGGGGAACCAGGAACTGATCGACCTGTTCCTGCGCTTCGGGAAATATCCCCTCCTCGGGATCGGCACGGGCGTTCTCGTGACGATGGTCCTCCAGGCAAGCAGTACCACCATCGGAATCGTGATCGCCCTGGCGACGGTGGGTCTTCTGGATCTGAAGGCCTCGATCTATCTCGTCCTGGGGGACAACATCGGGACCTGCATCACCGCGGTCATCGCCAGCATCGGGGGGAAGCTCGCCAGCCGGAGGCTCGCTGTCGGCCACGCCATGTTCAATGTCCTGGGAACGACGGTGGCCCTCGCCATGGTCCCTCTGTACCTCCGTCTCCTTCCCCTCCTTTCTTCCGACATCTCGCGCCAGATCGCCAACGTTCACACCCTGTTCAACATCATCAACGTCATCATTTTCCTTCCTCTCGTGCCGCTTTTCGTGAAAGCCCTGGGAAGAATCGTTCCCGGCGAGGACTACGAGAAAAAGGAAACGAAATACCTGGACAAGAATCTGCTGGCCACCCCGGAGCTGGCCATCCGCGCCGTCATCCGCCAGCTTTCGGTCATGCTGACGCTGGACCAGGAGATGCTCGAAAAATCGAGACAGTGCATCATCCAGTACAACCACAAGCTGAAGAACGAGATTGCCATCGACGAGCAGTCGGTGGACGAGATGCAGCGGGACATCACGGGATATCTCGTGGAGATCACCAAAGGGGAGATCGTGGACGAGAAACGGAGAATCGTTCCCGCCCTGATCCACAGCGTGAACGACCTGGAACGGGTGGGCGATTACTGCCAGGACATCGCCAGGCTCGCCCAGCGCCTCTACGAGGAGAACCTGAGTTTTTCCCAGACGGCCCAGGCCGAGCTGGCCCGGCTCTTCGACAAGACCCAGACCCTCATGAATTTCACCCAGAAAGCGCTCCGGAACGACGACCACAAATCGGCGAGCATCACCCTCATGATCGACAAGGAGATCGACGACCTCGTGCTCCAGTACAAACTGAACCACATCAAGCGCCTGGAGGACGGCATCTGCGTGAACGACTCGGGGCTCGTATTTTCCGACATCCTCAACTATGTCGCCCGGATGAACGACCACCTGTGCAACATCACCAAGGGCATTTTGCACATCGGAAAACGGTGATGTCCCTCAGCGGATTCTGAGGACCTTCCCCCCCCGTATCTTCCTTTCCTTCAACTCCCGGAGGGCCCGGTTGGCGTCCTCGAGGGGGTATTCCTCCACCGTCGGGCGCAGGGGCACCTCCGCCGCCTTTTCCAGGAATTCGGCGATGTCGACGCCGGTCACGTTGGCGACGCTTTTGATCTCCTTTTCCATCCACAGGTGCTTCCCGTAGTCGAGGTTCAGGAGGGCCTCCCGGTCCCGGTTCTCCTTCCGGATCGCGTTGATCACGAGGCGGCCGCCCCGTTCGAGGTTTTTCATGGCCTCCACGACGGGTTTCCAGGCGGGCGTCGTGTCGATCACGGCGTGAAGCTTTTCCGGAGAGGTGTCCGCCGTGTCCCCCGCCCAGGCGGCGCCCAGTTCCCGGGCGAACGCCCGTTCCCCTTCGCTCCGGGCGAAAACGAAAACGGGGGACCGGGGATGGGTCTTCCTTGCGAGAAGGAGAACCAGGTGGGCCGAGGCGCCGAATCCCGTGAGTCCCAGGTTCTGCCCGTCCTCGATCCCCGTGAGGCGCAAGGACCTGTAGCCGACTGCGCCGGCGCACAGGAGCGGCGCCGCCTCGGCATCGGAGAAGACCTCCGGGATGGGATGGGCGGACCTTTCGGGGACGACCATGTATTCCCCGTAGCCCCCGTCGGCGTCCCTGCCCGTGGCCCGGAAGCCGGGGCAGAGGTTCTCCAGACCCTTCCGGCAGAATTCGCAGTGCCCGCAGGCCGAAAAGATCCAGCCGACGCCGACCCGGTCTCCCTCGCCGAATCGGACGGCCCCCCTTCCCTTCCCGGCGACCCGCCCCACCACCTGGTGCCCGGGGATGACCGGGAATCGCGGCGGCGGCGTTCTTCCCTCGATTTCATCCAGTTCGGTGTGGCAGACGCCGCACCGGGAGACCGCGACGAGGACCTCGCCGGCCCCGGGTGACGGGACGGGCCTTTCCACGGGGGACAGAGGCTCGGGCTCGCGGTCCAGGTCGACGATCCGGGTCAGGATCATGGCCTTCAAGGGTGTTTCCCCTTTCTTCTGAGGATTCCATGTTCCAGGAGCAGCGACGTTCCCATGCCGATGACGAAACCGTTCCCGAGGACGGACCGGAGCGAGGGGGGCAGGGACTGGATCACGTCCGGCGGCGCGAAGGCCACCATGGTTCCCAGAAGCACGGGCAGCCCGATGATGAGCCCCTCCTCGAAATCGAGGGCATGGGAGGATTCGAAGACGATGAGAAGCCCCGCCACGATCTGGGATCCGGTGATGTAAAGCAGGACGGCCCCGATCACGGGGGAGGGAATTCTTCCCGCGATCCCGGTAACGGCGGGGGAGAAGGAAAGAAGGAGAAGGAGGACCCCCGAGAGGACGAGAGGGACCCGGGCGGCCGATCCCGTGGACAGGATCATTCCCGGGCTCATGGAATAGTTCACCGGTCCGATGACCCCCAGGAATCCCGCGAAGACGTTTCCGATCCCCGTCACGGCGATGCCCCGGTTGATCCGGCGGGAGCCCCCGGGGAGGTCGAGGAGAACGTTCAGGGACTCCATGGAACCGAGATCGTTGATGGCGAGCGCGATGTAACAGATGAAAAAGGCGGTGAGAAGGCCCGGATCGAGGGAAAAACCGGGGAGCAGGTTCCCGAAGAGCGGGCCGACGAGGGCCCCCGGGGCACCGGCATCCCGCAGGGCGCCGGGGAAGAGGAGGAAATAGAGAAGGCTTCCCGCAAGGGTGCCCGCCAGGATGATGTGGGACCGCCAGGCCTCTCCGGCCAGCCGGTACAGGAGAATCATGGCGAAGGTGAGTCCCGTTGCGAAGAGGATCCCCTCGAAGGGGGAGGCCGTTCCCTCCCCGCGGGTGAAAAGATCGAGGATGGCGGGGCACAGCGTGAATGCGATGAGGAGGAGGACGACGGCGATCACCCGGGGGGTGAAGAAACGCCGCACGCGGCCGAACAGACCCGTGAGCCCCATGACCGCGAGAAGGATGCCGCCCAGGATCATGGCGCTGTAAATGGCCGGGAAGGAGGCCCCCCTGCTGGAAAGGATCCCCACGAGGAGAATGGTCGAGGGGCCGGGAATCAGGGGCAGGCGGTGGCCGCGGAAGAGCTGGACGAGCAGGATGACGGCGCAGACGAAGGCGATTTTCCGGAGGGAGAGGGCCTGGTCCGCGAGGCTCGTGAATTCGATGCGTCCGACCAGGTTGCCGATGATCACCACGCCGGGGAGGAGCACGAAGAACCATTGGAGCCCCAGGGAGAGGGTTTCCGGGAGCGGGGGCCGGTCCTCAAGGCCGTATTTGAGCTTTCGGGGCGTGTTCAAGGGTTCCTCCGGGGCATCCGTCCGAAACAGGGTAGAGGATTGCGGGAAAAATGCAAGTGTTGATTTTTCTTTTTACGATTTCGTCAAACGTGTTTCACCGGAACGGCGGTCCCTCACAGGGGGGCGTTCCGCTTCCGGAGAAACGAGGGAAGGGTGCGGAACCGGGGCGCCGGTTTCTTCTCCGGGGGGAGGAGCCCCTCCCAGGCGCCGGCGAACGTCTCCCCGAGTTCCTTCAGTTTCTTTTCCCCGAGCCGTTTCCGGAAACGGACCAGGGCGGAGGCTTCGAGGACGGGGCCCTTCTGGAAGGAGGTAAGGCCGCAGAAATACTGCCAGTAGACGTTTTCGTGGAGTTCCTCCACCGCGGCGGCGTCGGAGCAGCCGAAGCGGAGCTTGAGGAAGTGAAGGCCCGCCATGAGACGGGTCGGCTTTCCCGATCTCCCGATGGTGCTGTAACAGGGAAGGAGGGAGCGGTGGAGGCCCTTCCAGTCGATCCGCCGGGCCGCCCGGACCAGTTCATGGCCGGGATCCAGTGCCTCGAAAAAGCCGGTCCTGAAAAGGGGGATCTGCCTGTCTGGATGTCGGACCTGCATGACCGTCCTCCGCCGTGCGCGATTCCGGATCTTCGTCCGTCCCGTCCGGAGGAAAGGCCTTCCCGGAAACCCTTCTTTCCTTTTCTTCCCCGCCCCGATGCGGGCCGCCTTTCCCCTTGATTTGCCTTACAACAGCCTGCGTGCCTTTTCAAGGGTTTCCTGGAAAATGTTCTTTTCCCCGCGGAGCAGCCAACCGCCAACCGGCCGCCGGCAACACACGGGGGATCCCCCGGGGCTTGCTTCAATAATCCGTAGACAATCCGGCACCTTACGTCAAGGCACAAATCTTGCTCATTATAGGGTCGCAAAGGAGTGACGGGAGGGAGTGTCCCGCCACTGCCGGAGAGGGGCCATTTTTTCCGCGTCATCGGATTTACGAAGATCACGATCGAAGGAGGGAATGAAGATGAAGCGTCTGGTTTTTTCCATCGTGCTGGTGCTGTTTGGTCTGGGGGCCTGCGGCGAGTGCCGGGCGGCATATGAGAAAATGTGGGCGATGAAGACGGACTGGTACACGCTGCCCGCAATCGGCAAACTGGAACATGTCTACGTGAAAATCAAATGGCGGACACCCTTCGGGTTTGTCATACAGTCCTACGCCAACCCCAAGAAGGGGGGGGCGACGGGCGGCACGACACTTCCCGACTCGACGGGATGGGGGAACGTAAGCAAGGCCGCATGTGTCGCCATCAGGAAATCATGCAATATCCTATGGGGCGTGACCGGCACCTGCCACCAGGGGGCGAATCGGATCCTCCTTTCCACGGGAAAGACGGTCAAGATGGCAGGCGGGTACAATCTGTCCAGTTTTTTCTTCAAGACTTTCGGCGAGGATGAAAGCTGGAAGCAGTGCATGAAGGATTGCAATATGTAGAAGAAGCTCCTTTTCGGGACCGCTCCGGTGTCGAGATTTTCTGCTGTGGAAGATTTGTGAGACTTTCCAACGCCGGAATGGTTCTTTCCTGTATTGGCCCCTCATGGCAGCCTTGTGGCAGGTGACGAAGAGGAGGGGTTTTCGTCCAGGGAGAGAAAAGGCTCGTAGAAAGGAGGTCCCTCAATGAAAAAGTATGTAATAAGAATTCTGTTTCTTTTTGTGTTGATAATAGTGGTGTGCATTGGTACCGCATTCTACCGGCAGCCCGGGTATCTGCTTTCCTGGTTCGATCGGGGAAACGTCTCCGGGAAAAGCATCGAGGACATGTTCGCCTCTGCCTTGATCGATGTTTCCACTCCCGAAAGAGCTGACGCCATCGGTAAAGAGGATCACGGGGGGGTGAAAGCACTAACTCCTGGAACTGAAGCCCAGGAGCGACAGGAAGAACATCCGCAGAGGGCTTCTGGAAATAGAAAGACGGCGGCGGATCGCTACCCCCGGCTGGCCGCCGTCATGGCGGACTTCGAGGCCCTGCCCACAGGAAAAGAATTGGAGGCGTGGCGGAATAATGACGTCCATCAGGGCTGGATGCTGGATGCCGAGGACAAGATAGGGGAAACTCTGGGAAACGAGGAGATGGACCGGATTGCCCGCCAGCATATCCAAACGCTTTATGTCCACAACAGGCTGGTGGAAAAGTACGCCTCGGAGGAGGTCTCCTGGCGCGACTGGATCGCCGCGTGCGCGGAACTGACGCAGTGGAGCGACGAGGTCTGTAGGCGGGAGTTGACGGACGGCGAATACGAAAAACTCTGGGGTTACGGCAAGAGCGATCCGGTTGCCAGGGAGAACATCGAGGCGTTGTGGACGCCTCCCGATTCGGCGGAGGTATTCGTCCTGTTCCCGGAGATCAAGGGGAATGACCCTACGATCCTGACGGAGGAGGACCTTTACCGGAAGGTTCCCCGGGAGAAGGCGGAACAGGCGGTGAGCCTGTTCAAAAAAAAGATGTACGAGCAGCACATGCAGAGAAAAGCCAATCGAATGGGAAAGATCGACGATGATGAGATGTGCCGGTTGGGAGAGGAAAGCGAAAAAGCATTTGAAGCGAAGATGAAGGAACTCCTGTCGGCGGATGAGTATCGGTATTTTCTCTGGGAGTGCGAGGGATGCGGGATTGAATAGCGGTCGGGTCCTGTGGGGGAAGGGTGTCGTCAGTCGCTGCGGCGGTCCGGACATTGCCGAGGGCGTTGGGAAGGCCGGGGCCCCGGCGTCAGCGGGAGGGATACGGCCATGACAGACTTGAGAAAGTGGATTCTTCCGGCCGGCATGGTTGCCGTGACGGCCCTGGTCGCGCTGCACGGCGCGTTCATACCCGGTCCGCCGGCGGACCGGAAACCCGCCCCGGCGGCAAAGGAGTGTGTCATGGAATCTGTGCCGCCGGAATGCTTACCGGACGGGCGAGGCACTTCCGGCCCGCGGCACCGGGCGCCCGAGGCGGGGAACGCCCGTCCGGCGGCCCCGTTCTTTCACTTCCCGGTCCGGACGGCGTACCCGGACCTGGCGTCCGCGGTGGGAGACATCGATGCCCCGCCGGACGAGGAGACGGGGGAAAGTCTCCGAGGCAACCGGAGCTGGTTCGAGTGGATCCTCAACATGGAAAAGTCCTTCGGGAGGGACATGGACCGGGCCGCGAAGAGAAAGATGCTGTCCCACCATCTCCAGGCGCTTTACCTGCAGGACACGGTGCAGCGGGAGTATTTTTCCGGCATCATCGACTGGGAGGAAGCCATGGCGGCGGTGAAGGATCTCCTGGCGTGGGACGACGCGGCGTACCGGGAAATCCTGACGGAAGAGCAGTACGGGAAACTGACGGCCCTGAAAAAAAATCCCCCGGACGACGTGGGGGACGGCCTGTGGAGACCCTCCGGGGAGGGGGAGGTCTTTTACCTCTTTCCGAATCTCCGGGAACAGGACCCGCCGATCAAAACGGAGGAAGACCTGTACGAGCAGGTTTCCCGGGAAAAAGTCCGGACCCTGACGGGGCTGTTGAAGGAAAATTTTCGGCGGCGGCAGAACCTCGAGGAGGAAATGGAGGCGGAGGAGATGACCGTGGAGGAATACTTCGCCGCACTGGAGGAAGATGAGAAAACGCTCCTCCGGAAGGCCAGGAAGCTCCTGGCCCCGGAGGAATTCAACCTGTTTTTTCCCGAAGTATCGGCCGGTTGAACGCCGTCGTCGAAAGAAGGTTGATGAAGCCGTAAAAAGGTCAATTCAACACTTTTTCGAACGGCAAAGGTAAAAGCTCCATAGGCAAGGCGCCAGAATCCCGAGGAATGAGGCGTACTTAAGGTACGTCAAAGGGACGAGGGAAGAAGGGCAACACAGCATATGGGCTTTTTACGAAGCCGTCAAGGTTGCGGCGGGCCGGGGGGGCTATTCCACCTTCCGGAAAGCCTGTTTTTTGGACTTGCAGACGGGGCAGACGTCGGGTGCTTCCCCCTCCGCGGTGTACCCGCAGACCTGGCAGACGTAATAGTCCGTTTCCTCGTTCTTTCCGAGGTTCTCGAGGGCCTTCCGGTACAGGGCGGCGTGGATCTTCTCCACGGCGTTGGCGTACTCGAAGCTCCGCAGGGCCCCCGCCGCCGCTTCCGCTTTCGCGTCCTCGATCATGGGGGGATACATCTTCTGGAACTCGTAGGACTCCCCCTCGATGGCCTCGGCGAGGTTCTCCCTGGTAGAGCGGATGCCTCCCGCCTCCCGGAGGTGGTTCGTGGCGTGCACCGTTTCCGCCTCGGCGGCGGCCCGGAAGAGTTTCGCCACCTGCCTGTGTCCTTCCTGCTCCGCCTTTCTGGCGAACGCGAGATATTTTCGATTGGCCTGGGATTCCCCGGCGAAGGCTTCCTTGAGATTCTGTTCCGTTTTCGACATAGCCGATCCTTTCTCGATGTGATTTTTCCCGGAGAATAACATTCTTTTTTTGAACGGACAATATCGGATCCGGTAATGGCGCCGCAAACGCGGAAGGCGGGCGGCGCCCTTCCCCGGGCACATCGAGCGGCGGAAGCGGAAAAGAGATTGCTTCCCTTCCGGGGATTTCTTATGATTTCTCCAAGAGAAACATTCGGGAGGGAACGATGAGCACCATGGTGAGTCTTGCCGTGTTTCCCCTGGACAAGGGGGAAAGCGTGAGTCCTTACGTGGCCCGGGTGGTACGGCTGATCCGTGAGAGCGGATTGCCCCACACGTTGGGGCCGATGGGCACGGTCATCGAGGGAGGGACGAAAGAGGTCATGGACCTGGTCCGGCGCTGTTTCGAGGACCTGGAACGGGACTGCGACCGCGTGTACATGGCCCTCACCGCCGACTACCGGAAGGGCGGGGAAGGGAGAATCGAGAAGAAAGTCCGGTCGGTCCTGGACAAGATGTAAAAAAATAAAAAAGATTGACAAAGGCGGCGTAACCTGTAAAACTTCATTTTTACGAACGTAGAGGAAGCAAACGGGAAATGCAGGCAGAAAAGACCCGTCTGATGGCAGCGGCAGCAGCGGCCGCCATGGCTCGAAGGCCCATGGCGGGTGACGCTTTTCTGTAACCTCCGTTCATAAAAAAGCATCACAGGCCATGGGCAGTTCGGAAACGGATCTGTCCATGGCCTTTTTTTTCCCGCGGGCCAGGGACAGCCGCCGTCCCCGGCTTTTTTTATTTCAAATAAGGATTTTTCGATGAAGGAGTCAGGATCATGGAACACACAGGCGATTTTATCCAGTTGGCGGACAGGATGAACCTTCTGCCGCCCTATCTTTTCGGGAGGCTGAACCGGATCAAGCAGGAGAAGCGAAGCCAGGGGATCGACGTGATCGATCTCGCCATGGGGAACCCCAACGATCCCACCCCGGGGCCGGTGGTGAAGAAACTCTGCGAGGTGGTCTGCGATTCCCGGAACCACCGATATTCCGTCGCTTCGGGCATTTACAACCTCCGCAGGGAAATCGCCCGATATTACGAGAACCAGTATGGGGTTTCCCTCCGGCCGGAAAGCGAGGTCATCTGCACCATCGGGTCCAAGGAAGGGGTTTCCCACCTTTCCCTGGCGCTCCTCGGGCCGGGAGACGAGGTCATCGTCCCCGTTCCGGCCTTTCCCATCCACGTGTATTCCGCCGTCATCGCGGGGGCGTCCGTGATTTCCGTCCCCGTGGGGGACGACGAAGTCCTCCTGCGGTCGGTGGATGCGTTGTGCCGGGAGCGGAAACCCGCCCCGAAGGTCCTCTTCCTCAACTACCCCCACAATCCCACGACCAGGACGGTGTCCCTTCCCTTTTTTGAAGAGGCCGTCCGGCTGGCGTCGAAGCACCGCTTCGTGATCGTCCACGATTTCGCTTACGGCCGGGTGACCTTCGACGGGTACGAGGCGCCGAGCCTGCTTCAGGTCCCGGGGGCGAAGGACGTGGCCGTCGAATTCGGGACCCTTTCCAAGTCCTATAACATGGCCGGCTGGCGGGTCGGATACTGCGTCGGAAACCCGAAGATCGTGGAGGCCCTCGGCAAGATCAAGGGGTATTACGACTACGGACTCTTCCAGGCCATCCAGATCGCTTCGATCATCGCCCTTCGGGACTGCGGGGATTTCATCGGCGAACAGGCGAAGATCTACGAGGGAAGAAGGGATGTCCTTTGCGACGGCCTGAACGCCATGGGATGGGCGGTGGAGAAACCGAAGGCCAGCATGTTCGTGTGGACCCGCATCCCTGAACCGTTCCGCGCGATGGGGTCCATGGAGTTCTCCATCCGTCTCATCGAGGAGGCCGAAGTCGTGGTTTCCCCGGGGATCGGCTTCGGCGCCGAGGGAGAGGGACATCTCCGGATCGCCCTCGTGGAAAACGAGCACCGGATCCGGCAGGCGCTCCGGCAGATGAAGCGGCTCCTGAACGGCCGGCTCCAGGCGACGGCGGTCGCCTGATCCCGTCGAATTCCTTCCGGAACGGACCCCGGCCGTCTTTCCACTTGATCGGCCGGAGTTTTTTTCTTATTCTATGAGCGTTGCTTTCGAAGGGGCTCCACTGCCTGGCCCCATGGGGGGGGCCGGCAGGTCATGGCCGGAAGGGGGAAAAATGAAAGCCGTCGGATCCCGGAAACTTAAAGGCACAATCCTGTTTGTTCTCGCCCTGTATACGTTCCTCGGGTTTGTCATCCTGCCCATCATCCTGCAGAACGTTCTGACAGGAAAGATGACGGAGATTCTCCATCGGAAGGTGATCATCGATCAGGTGGTCACCAACCCCTATGCCCTTTCCATGGCGGTGAAGGGTCTGACAATCATGGAAGAGGACGGCTCCACCGTTCTTTTTTCCTGCAAGCGCATATACGGGAATCTGGAAATCGTCTCCCTTGTGAAACGGTCCCTGGTGATCCGGGACATCGATCTTCTCGAACCGTTTGTGAAGGTGGAGCGGTTCCCGGACGGCGGGATCAATCTCCTCGCCCTCGTTCCCCCGGAGGCAAAAGGGAAAACGGAACCGTCCCGGGAGGCGAAGCCGCCCGACGAAAGGACCGGATCGGCGGGGATTCCCGTCGAAGTGGACCGTTTCGCCCTCCGTGGGGGGATGGTCCGTTTCACGGACCGGGTCCCCGGGGAGGTTTTCGAGACGACCCTCCATCCCATAGAGATTTCCGTCCGGCATTTCCGGACGGAAAAGGATTCCAGGGCGTTGTTCTCCCTTGCCCTGGCGACGGAAATCGCGGAAACCGTGAAAACGGAAGGGATTTTCTCCCTCGATCCCCTGTTCGTGGAAGGAACGGCGTCCGTGGGGGATCTTTTCCCGGGGAAGTATTTTCCCTATGTCCGAGAACGGCTGGCCTTTTCCTGGGAATCGGGGAAGCTGGACGTGTCGACGGGCTTTCGCTACCGGAACGGCGCCCCTGCCCCGGAGGCGGCCCTTTCCGGGCTTGACATCACCCTCAAGGATCTCAGCCTGCTCGAACGGGGGGAGGGCCGTCCGTTCCTCCGGATTCCCGAGTTCGCCGTCCGTGCAGTGGACGCGGACCTCATCGGCGGGAACGTCGCTGTCGGAGAGATCGCTTCCCGGGATGGAACCTTTATCCTGAAACGCCTGAAGGACGGGTCGCTCAACGTGGCCCGTCTCGTGATCACGCCGGAAAAGAGCGCGGCGCTGTCCGCCGGAAGCGTGCCGCCCCCCGCAAAGGAGGCGGGTGCCCCGATACCCGTTCCCAGGGTGCTCCTGAAAACCCTTGCCGTCGCGGGATGGCATATCCTGCTCGAGGATCGGGCACTGGAAGCGCCGGCGACGATCGAGATGAGGGACCTCATGCTTTCCGGAGAGGGCCTTTCCACCGTTCCGGGGGAAAAGGGAAAGGCCGCCCTGGCCTTTCGGGACCCCGAGACCGGGACCTTTTCCGTCGAGGGAACCCTGGGGGTCGATCCGCCCGCCTTTCAGGGGGATGTGCTTCTGAAACAGATCGCCCTGTACCCCTTCCAGCCTTACGTCCAGGAAACCCTGGATCTTCTGCTGACCGGCGGGGCCCTTTCCGTCGAGGGTTCCCTGGGCGTCGAAAAGGGGGAGGGGCCGATTCCCGCCGTCACGTTTTCCGGGTCCGCCGGCCTGAGGGATTTCTCCTGCGCCGACGGGAAGCGGGGGGAGGAGATGCTCCGGTTCAAGACCCTCGACATCCTCGGAATCCGGTTCGGTCTTCAGCCGAATCTCCTGAAGATCGGTGAAGTCAGGGGATCCGATTTCTACACCCGCCTCGCCGTCCGCGAAGACCTGACCGCCAATGTGACGGACATCCTCAGGGAGGAGGAGGGGGAGAAGGAGGACAAGGAAGCGAAACCGGCGGGTGAGGGAAAAAAGGAGGACGCTTCGAAGAAAAAAGATGTAAAGCCCTTCTTCGAAACGGTGGCCGTCGACCGGATGACCCTGGACAAGGGCAGGATCGATTTCACGGACCGCCACGTCAAGCCCGCCTTTTCGGCGCACCTGTACGACATGAAAGGGACCATATCGGGGCTGCTTTCCGACGACGCCAGCAGGGCGGACGTGCTCCTCAAGGGAAGCTATGAAAAAGTCATCCCCCTGACCATCGCGGGGAAGATCAATCCCCTGGGGAAGGACCTGTTTGTCGATCTGAAGGTGATTTTTGAAAACGTCGATCTCAGCCCCCTCACGCCTTACGGCAGGAAATATCTCGGGTACCCCATCGACAAGGGAAAGCTGTTCCTCAATCTCAAGTATCACATCGAGAACAGGAAACTGGACGCGCAGAATGTCGTCCTCCTCGATCAGTTCACCCTCGGCGAACCCGTGGAAAGCCCCGACGCGCTGAAGCTTCCCATCCGGCTCGCCATCGCGCTTCTGAAGGACCGGCAGGGAAAGATCGATCTCGACATTCCTCTCACGGGACAGACGGACGACCCCCAGTTCAGCATCGGCCGCCTCGTTCTCAAGGTCCTCGGAAACCTGATCGTCAAGGCCGTCACCGCCCCCTTCGCCCTTCTCGGGTCGATTTTCGGCGGCGGGGGGGAGGATCTGGGTTTCGTGGCGTTCGCTCCGGGAGCGGTTCAGGTGGACGAAGAGGGCCGAAAGAAGATCGACGTCCTCGCCAAGGCCCTCTACGACCGGCCGCTTCTGAAACTGGAGATCACGGGACACGCCGATCCCGCAGCGGACCGGGAGGCCCTTGGGAAGACGCGGCTGGAGGAACGGATCCGGGCGGCGAAAGTGAGGGATCTGGCCGGAAAGGGACAAAAAGCGCCCCCTTCCGCCCAGGTGGCCGTAGACCCGAAGGAATACGAAAAATACCTCGGGGAAGTGTACCGGGAAACGGTACCGGCGGACGAGAGAAAGAAAATCCCCGAAAAGACGCTTTCCCGGGAAGAACGGGAAAAAATCGTTCTCGCCCATCTCGAGGTTTCCGGCGGGGATCTCAGGCAACTCGCCTACGAGCGGGCCTCCCATGTTCGGGACCTTCTCCTCGCCACCGGAAAAGTGGAAAAGGAGCGCATCTTCCTCATCGAACCCCGCGAACCGGGGCCTGAGGGGAAGGACGGGGAGAGCCGGGTCCGGTTTTCCCTGGTCAACTGACGGGATCGGGGCGTCGTTCCCCGAAGATAAGGAAACGGGGACGCTAAACGTCATCTTGATCGGGAGGAATTCCGTGAAGGGGGTTTCGGGAAAATATCGGGAAGGAGGGTTTATGGATCCTGTCTCATTGATGATTATCCTGGGGATCGTCCTCGGGATGATCGTGTTTCTTTACGGGAGATACCTGAGCGCCAACTACGGCGAGATTCTCCCCAGCGAGGAAGTGACCCGGGCGTTCGAATCCCATGAAGTCCACCCCGGGTTCGTTTACTACACGAGCGGGTCCGAAGCATTTCCCAATGCGATCATCGGCATCGACGAGAAATGGACCCTTGTGACGGATGTCTGGAAAAGAAAGGATTTTTCCCCGGAAACCATGAAGGAGACCGTGGAGAACATGCGCCACCGGGCGTCGACGATTCTCCTTCCCCTCCATGGGTTCGTCATCCTGGACAACAAGAAATTTCCCATCGGCATCTGGTACTCCCTCATGGAGGCCCGGACCCGGGTGAAAATGGCCAGCGAGAGGGAAGCCGTCGTGTTCCCTCCCCCATCCGACACGTGGAACCGCTACGAGAAAAGGTAGGAGGCGGGATGGCCGGGGCAGGTGGCGCCCGCCCGCATGTTTCTATCGAAAGGAGCGTCTCTTGGACAGAAAGGCACTGCACGCATTCAGCTACGGTCTTTACGTGGTCGCTTCCGGAAACGGGGAAAAACAAAACGGCCAGATCGCCAACGCCGTGTTCCAGATCACCTCGGAACCCCCGCAGATCGCCCTTGCCATCAACAAGAACAACCTGACCCATGAATACCTCGAAACCTCGAGGGTTTTTTCCGTTTCCGTTCTTTCCATGGAAACCCCCATGCCGTTCATCGGCGGATTCGGGTTCCGTTGCGGCAGGGATGTCGATAAATTTGCCGGCGTTGCGTGGAAAAAGGGGGTGACGGGGGCGCCCGTCGTCCTGGATCATGCCGTCGGGTACGTGGAGGGACGGATCACGGGCCTGCTCGATTGCGGCACCCACACGCTGTTCGTCGGCGCCGTGGAGGACGGGAACCGTCTGTCCGGGGGGGAGCCCATGACCTACGATCATTACCGCCGGGTCAAGGGGGGAAAGGCCCCGAAGGCGGCCCCTACCTATATCCGGGAAGAGGGACCGTCCGGTTCGTGACGGATTCCGCTCCCCCGTCGGGGAACGGCGGTTTTTCCGTTGACATTCCACCGGGGGAAACATAGATTGCATACAGGTTGGATGGTCACGTGTTGCCGAACGAGAAGGAAGGAGGTCTCCCATGAGTGTTCAAGTTGAAGCGGCCGACATACTGCAGATTGCCATGAGGATCGAGGAAAACGGGGGGAATTTCTATCGATACGCCGTACAGATCGCCCCCGAGGAGGATGCCAAGAAGATGTTCGCCGATCTGGCGGTGGAGGAAGACAAGCACAAGGAAACCTTCAAACGGATGCTTTCCGGGGTTGACCGGGTGGAGCCGCCCGAAAGCTTTCCCGGTGAATACGCCGCCTATCTGAGAAATTACACCGACAACAACATCATCTTCAAAAAGGAGGTCATGGACCGGGAGCTGGCGAAGGTGAAGGACACGGTGTCGGCCCTGGAATTCGCCATCCGCCGGGAACTCGACTCCATCCTGTATTATCACGAACTGAAGAATTTCCTGCCCAGGGACCAGCACGGCGCCGTCGAGGAGGTCATCAACGAGGAAAGGAGACACTTCTCCCGGCTTTCGAAAATGAAGGAACAATACGGAAAAGGCTGAGGGGCGGATTCGCCGTCATTCCTTCTTGTCCAGTCTCGTGAATTTCGAGCCCTCCAGGGTCAGGTTGTACATGAGCCCCTTCTGCCCGAAGACGAAGGCGACGATGGGCTCCTTGATCGTGGTCGTGTCGATGGAGCCCCCCGCGCCGATTTTCACGAGGGCCGCCGATCCGTCCACCCCGGCTTCCCAGCCGGGGTTTTTCCTGAACTTCCGGAGCGACTCGTCGGTCATGAAGACCAGCAGGATCGACTTCACCTGCGCCCCGAGCTGAAAGCCCACGGAGGCGGAAACGGTGTTGTAGTAATCCGCCGTCTTCCCGCCGATCCGCAGGGCGCCCTCGCCGTATTCCCCGCCGACCCCGATTCCCGCCTTGACGACGCTCGGGAAAACGAGCACCCCTTTGGCGCTGTCCAGGAACGCCCTGCCTCCGTTGACGGTCTTTTCGAACTGTTCCAGGGCCACATCGACGGACACGTCGATTTCCCTTGCCGTCGCCGCAAGGGAAGACCCGGCCGGGACGGCGATCAGAAAAGACAAACAGCACAGGAAGGCCCGGACGCCTTTCCAAACCTTTTTTTCAGGGATCATGGCTGGAATCCTCCTTTTCTTCATTTCCGCTCATGTACCGGCGCCTGTTCCGCGCCGTCCACGATGACCCGGTTTCTTCCCTCCTGCTTGCTCCGGTACAGGAGAAGATCCGCCCGTTTCAGGATCGACTGGGTCGAATCCCCGGGCACGGCGACGGTGCCGCCGATGGAAAGGGTGACGGCCAGCGCCGACGGGCCGGCATGGACCCGGGAGGCCTGCACCAGGGCCCGGACCCGTTCCCCGATCTCCGCGAGAGACGCCGGGGTCGTGTTCGGGAAAATCCCGAGGAATTCCTCGCCTCCCCACCGTCCGATCGCGTCGAAGGCACGGACCGACGTCAGGAGCGTTTCCGCCACCGTTTTCAGCGCCAGGTCTCCCGTTTCATAGCCGTGGTCGTCGTTGAATTTCTTGAAATAATCGATGTCGGCGAAAAGGATTCCGAAAGGAACGGACACCCGTTCCATCTGGCCCAGGCTGTTTTTCAGGACCGACTCGAGATGTCGCCGGTTGGGAAGCCCCGTGACCGCGTCCACCAGGGCGTGCCGTTTCAGTTCCTCGATCTGCAGGGCCAGCGCTTCCCGGTGGCTGATGTCCGTGAAAAGCTCGATCCCCCCCGTGATGTTTCCCTCGAGGTCCCTCAGCGGGGAGACCCGGACGGAAACGGGAAGCCGGTGTCCCTGCTTGTGATGGAGAAAGACCTCCGCTTCTCGCGGTTCGCCGTCGTCCATGACGGCGGAGAGCGGGCAGCCGCTCCGGCACAGGGAACAGCCGTCCGCCGTCACGTGGACGAGAACGTCGTCGGCGCAGGACGTGCCCATGACCTCGTCTCGGGCGAATCCCGTGATCCTCTCGGCGGCCCTGTTCCAGTAACGGATTTTTCTCTGGAGGTCCACCAGGTAAAGCCCGTCGAAGATGCTTTCCAGGATTCCTTCCAGTTCCTTCTCTTTCATTTCGGTACGCATCCTCACTTGAAAGTTTTCAGGAAATGGTCCGCCTCGGCGATGGACGCCTGCATGTCTTTGATGAGCCGGTCGATTTCGATCTGGATGCTTCCCGCTTCCTTCTTCAGCGCCCCGACGGCCTGGGCGTTCAGGTTGTGTTTCAGGTAGAGGACATTGTCCTTGAGCTGGGCCAGGACGGGATCCATCCGGGATTCGGCCCTCACCATGGCGTCGTGGAGCCGTGCGTACTGCTTCTTTGCCTCCCCCAGAGACCTGGTGCTTTGGGCCTTGAGCTTCTGGTTTTTCATCTCGTTGATTTCGCTCTTCCATTCCCGGAAGAGGTCCGCCGCGATCTGTTCCACCGTGGCGACCCGCTTGTGGACGTCGTTGGCTCTTGCCTCGCTGTCCTCGTAGTCGGACCGGAGCCTGTCGTAGACCTTTTCCAGGTCCCCCCCCTCGAAACCGTACATCTCCTTCATCCGGGTCAGGACATCCTTGAACGACTCGGAGGCCTTCGCCTGCTCCTTGCTTGCCGCTTCCACGTTGTCCCGGAGAAGGTGCCGTTTTTCCTTCCCCAGTTTCTCCCAGACGGCATAGTAGGTGGTCTGGCAGCCGGAAAGAAGGGCGATTCCCAGGATCGCCGCGAGAATGATGTGAAGGGGTTTTCGAATCATGACATGCGTCCTCCCTGGCTCCGTTTTTTCCGCCCCCCCGCGGATCCGGCGGAAAGAGCTTTCTTTTCTTATACCTTCTTTTTTTCAGGGAAAAAAGAAAAAGGTTCGGTCGGCGCGGCGAAATCGGCGGCGGAAAAGGATTGACGCCGGATCAGGCCTGCCGGAAGGGGTCCATGTGGTCCCGGATGATTTCGAGGACTTTGTCCTTTTCCTTTTCCTCGTCCTCGAACTCCAGACCCAGGAGGATCATCTCCCGGTCCTGCTGTACTCTCCGGATCACCGACTGAAACGCCATGGGTTCTTCCCGGCCCCGAAGATCGAGGAAGAGAACGGCTTTTCCGCCGATCTCGATTTTCGGGCACTCCTGGGATTCCTCCTGTTTCAGCTTGAGACCGCATCCCCCCAGGCTGATGTCGTAAACGATCCCCCGAAAGGAGTCTTCGGAGACGCCGGCAAGATGGATCGTGCCCTTGACCAGACAGTCGATCCGTTCGTGTTTTCTGAGGTTGAGGCACTCGATGGTTTCCGGGTAGGACAGGATCGAGATGCGGCAGGGCTCCTTGATCAGTCCGATGAGGGTGCATCGGAAGCCGTAGACGCTTCCCGAGTGAAAATACCGGATGATGACGTGATTCTTCTGGTACAGCTTCGTGCCGATTTCCTGGAACGGGGGTGTTTTGACGATCAGGAACTCCCCGTCCGCCATCCCGATGAAATTCGCTTTCGCCTGTCCCAGGCCTTCGAGCTGCATCTGAACCTGGATTCCGGGAAACAATCCCGGGCAAGCGGTCACTTCCGTGGTGGCTCTCATGATTCCTCCGCGCGGATTCCGGAAAGCGGGGTCTTCTCTGAAAAGTGCTTGTGAAAGAGGTCCACTGCTGTTCCATAATGGTTTTTCCTTGAACGTGCAAGGAAATTCCAGGGACCGGGACCCTCCGAATCGCTCCCGGCGCGTCACCGCACCAGCCCGGCCAGGAAAAGGACGGTCCCGTAGGGAAAAAGCATCAGGATGGCCATGACGACGAGGTAGGAGGGGATATAATAGAGCCCGCCCCTGAAAACGTCGGTGAGCGGGATCTCCCGGGCCATCCCGTGGATGATGTAGCAGCAGATCCCCACGGGGGGGGTGATGGACCCCAGCGTGGTGGCGATGGTCACCACCTGTCCGAACCACACGGGATCGTATCCCATGCCCAGGACCAGGGGATAGAAAATGGGAAGGGAGATGAGCAGGAAGGCCAGGGCGTCCATGATGCACCCGCCGATGATGTAGAAAAGAAGAATCGCGGCGAGAACCGCCCCGTGGGGGAGACTCAGGGAGCCGATCCATTCCGCCGCTTCGAAGGGGAGCCGGGTCAGGGCGAGGAAACGGCCGAAGATGACCGCGCCGGCGATGATCATGAAAACCATGCAGGAAATCCGGAGCGTGTCCGTGACGGAATCGATGAAGCCCTTCAACGTGATCTTTTTCCGAAGAAAGGCCAGGACCGTCGCCATGACGGCGCTTACCGCGGCGGCCTCGGTGGCGGTGACCCAGCCGGTGAAGAGGGCGGCCATGATGATGCCGAAAAGTACGACGATGTCCAGGACTTCGGGAAGAGCGCCCAGTTTGTCCTTCAGGGAGCTTTCCGGCCCCCGGGGCCCCCAGCCCGGGTTGCGCCTGCACAGGATGTACACCGTGAGGACCATGAAGCACACGAGAAGCATGCCGGGGATGACGCCCCCGAAGAACAGTTTGCCGATGGACTGCCCGGTGTAAAGCCCGTAAACGATGAGAACGACGCTGGGGGGGATGACGACGCCGAGGGTCGCCCCCGCCGCGACGGCCCCGGCGTTGAAGACGGGATGGTAGTGGAACTTTTTCATGGCCGGAAGGGCCACCGCCCCCATGGTGGCCGCCGTGGCCGTGTTGGAGCCGCAGATGGCGGCGAAGGCGGCGGACGCGATGATGGTCGTCACGGCGAGCCCCCCCCGGTAGCGGCCGAACCACCGGTGGGCGGCGTTGTAGAGATTGTCGTTGTATCCCGCGTAGAAGACGATCTCGCCGACGAGGATGAACATGGGGATGACGGTGAGGCCGTAGCTGGAAAAGAGGTTCCAGATCTCCGTTCCGATCATTCCCAGCGCCGCGCGAAAGGACGTGAGGAGGGCGAATCCCGCGAATCCGACGATGGCCATGACAAAGGCGGCTGGGATCCTCAGAAGGAAGAGGCCGGCAAGCATGGCGAAGATGCCGAGGATCCCGGCCAGGGGTCCGCTCATCCCCGTTCCTCCGCGTTGCGGTCCGCCCGCCGGAACGGGATTATCCTGCGAAGATGTCCCGCCGTTCTCGCGAACATCCGTTCCGCGCCCGCAAGTTCCCCGAACCCTTCGGCGAAGCAGGTGAGAGCGAGGGCGGCGAACCCCAGGGCGACGGCGAAAACGAAGGGGTGGTAGACGATTTTAAGGGTTTCCGAAACTTCCCCGGAACGGGCGATCTTGCCGCCCCAGACGAAGATCTGCCAGGAAAGCAGGGAGAAAAAGAGCCCGTTGATCAGGGCGGAAACCCTGTCCAGAAATGCCCGGAGCGGTTCGGGAAACCGTTCCGACAGGATGTTCACGAGGATGTGCCCCTTCCGGGACTGGGTGTATCCCAGGGCCGAAGCGGTCGCCACGGCCCCCAGAAAGGAGACGAATTCATAGGTTCCCCGGAAAGGGACGTGGATGATGCGGAACAGGACGTTCGCCGCGGCGATCCCCGTGAGGAGAAGCAGGGCGACCCCCCCGGCGGCCAGAAAGAACCGGTTGAGCAATTCCATGGCCCTGTCGGGGAGCGATGTTCCCTTGCCGTTGTCTCGATCGTTTCCGTCCATGTTCGTTCCTCCGGCGGGCCTTGCCGCCCGCCCCTCCCCTACTCGTATTTCTTTTTCAGCTCCAGGACCCGGCCGACGATTTCCGCACCCGGGAGTCCCTGTTCGGTGACCCGCTTCACGTAGCCGTCGACGAGGGGCCGGACCGCCTTTTCGATTTCCGAACGGTCCGCCGCGGAAAGGTCGAAGGTCTCGTGCCCCGACTCCTTCTTCGCCCAGGCAAGGGCTTCCTCCACGTGGTTGTCCACGTAGGCTCCCGTCCATTCCGCCTGTTCCCGCCCGAGCTTGTCCAGGACCTCCTTCACGTCGCCGGGCAGGGCGTCCCACTTGGCCCGGTTCATCACCACGGCGAAGGAGACGACGAACAGGTCGGCGTCGGTGGAATAGGGACAGTAGGCGGCGAAATTGAAGTCCTTCAGGATTTCCCGGGAGGAGACCATCCCCTTCACGATTCCCTTCTGGATGGCTTCCGGCGTCTCCGACTGGGGCATGGCCACGGGGATTCCTCCGAGGCGGCCGATCACCTCGGCCCCCGTTCCGGAGACCCGCAGTTCCATCCCTTTAAGGTCGGCCAGGGCGGCCACCGGGCGGCTCGTCATGAAGTCCGCCGGGGGACAGGTGAACAGGGTCAGAATTTTCACGTTCGCGAATTCCTTCGGGTTGTACTCCATGATCAGGTCGTAGAGGGCGAGGCTCGCCGTATGGGCGCTCCGGAACCCGAGAGGCAGGTCCACCGCCTCGGAAACGGGAAACCGTCCGGGCTGGTAGCTCATGGCGAAATTCCCGATGTCCGCAGCCCCCGACTGGACGCCGTCGAAGATGTTCTTCGCCGGGAGAAGGGTGCCCCCCGGGAAGGTCAGGATTTTCACCTTGCCCGCCGTCCGGGTTTCAACCTCTTTCGCGTACCGTTCCATCTGGACGCAGGGAAAGGTGGAGGCGGGGGGGAAGTTGGCATAGGTGAGGGTGATCTCCGCGCCACCCGATGCCGGTGTCGCCGTTCCCGGAAGGGCCGCGAAAATCATCGCCGCCGTCACGAGAATCGATACCATTCCTTTTTTCATGGGGGTTCCTCCTTTGTCGAAGGGTTTCAGCCCTCGAAGCCGAACCCGATCTCGAATCCTTGCCGGTTGATGTCCAGCCGCTCCGGCGGGGAGATCCGCCGGAGGACGGCGCGCAGGGTGTCGGCGCCGCAGAAAAGGGCGCCCCGGCTCGCGGCATGGCCGATGAGGACCAGATTGGCGATGACGGGGTGTCCGAAGTCTTGGGCGAGCCTTGCCGCGTCGATGCCGCCGCCCGCGGCCGGACCGGGACGGTTGACGAAAAGACTGCCCCCTTCCCTGATGAAGGGGCGGTGCAGCTCCAGGTTTCCCCCGTGGAGAAAGAGTCCCGCGTCGGCCTGCCCGGGACGGATCAGGGGACTCTGGAAGGGTCCGGCCTTCACGTGGGAGATGACAGTCCCGCCCCTCATGGCCATGCCATGGGTTTCCGACGTGAGCACCGGCAGGCCCTCCTCCATGGCCGCCTCGGCGATGAGCCGGGTGGCGAAGAGAACGCCCTGTCCCCCGATTCCGCTGATCACGATCTGCTGTTTCATCGGTCTTCTCCTTCCGCTGTGATGGCTCCCACGGGACAGGCGTGAACGCAGACGGCGCAGCCGATGCAGAGGGTCCCGTCGATCCGGACCCTGTCGGCGTCGGGGTCGAAGACAAGGGCGCCGCACTCGAAATCCTCGACGCAGGCCTTGCAGCCGATACATTCCTCCGTCACGGACATCCTGTAGACGGGCTGTCCCTTCCTGGCTTCGCGGCCCACGATGCAGGGATGTTTCGCGATGACGACGGCCACCCCTCCTTCGGCGGAGCGGACGTAACGGTCCGCCTCCTTCAGAATCCCCTCCATGCACTCCACGTCGTAGGGATCGCACTCCCGGAGGAAGCGGACCCCGGCCGCCCGGACCAGTTCGGGGATCGGCACGGCGGCCCCCCGCGATCCGTCCGACCGGATGCCCAGGGCCGGCGTGGGCTGGTGGCCGGTCATGGCTGTTGTCCCATTGTCCAGAATGACCACGATGAACCGGGCGCCCTGGCTGACGGCGTTGATAAGGGGGGGGATGCCGGCGTGAAAGAAGGTGGAGTCTCCGATGGTGACGACGATGCTGGGAAAGCCGGGACCGTCCTGGGCGAAGGCGTGGTAGAATCCCGCCCCCTGGCTGATGCAGGCGCCCATGCAGTGGCAGGTGTCCACGGCGCCGAAGTTCATCCCCAGGGTGTAGCATCCGATGTCGCTTGGAAAGATCCCCTTGGGAAAGGTTTCCCGGATGGCGAAGAACGCGGCCCGGTGGCCGCATCCCGGGCACAGGGAAGGCCGTTTCCCTTTTCCCTGGCCCGCGGAGGGTGCTTCTCCGGGGACGCCGAGAAACTCCCGGAGGATCTTTTCGACGATTTCCGGTGTCAGTTCCCCTAGGCGGGGAACATGGCCCGTGCTCCGTCCTTTGACGAAGTCGCTTCCGATCTGCATTTCAATGACCCCGTCGGTTTCCTCCAGAACGAGCACTTCCTTGTACCGCTTTCGGAGGTCCCCGATGAACTTCCGGTTCAGGGGATAGGGGAGACGAACCTGGTAGAGGTCGGTTTTCCCGGAAAAATCCCCGCCTTCGAGGATTTCCGCGGCATGGGCGAACACGACGCCGGAAGCCGCGACGGCCCTGCGGGATTCATCCCCGCCCCGGGAGACGAGACGGGGATGGAAGGCTTCCTCTTCGGCGATTCGGTCCAGTTTTTCGTTCAGGCGGCGATGGAGTTCCGGAAGAAACGCCGGGGTGGCCACCCACCGGGGGATGTTCCTCTCGAAACGGCTCCGGACCTCCTTCCGCTCGGGGTCGCCGCAGTCCACGTTCTGACGGGCGTGGCAGACCCGGGTCGTGGGCCGGAGCATGACGGGCAGTTCGTATTTTTCCGAAAGGCGGAAGGCTTCGCCGGTCATGTCCTTCGCTTCCCGGGGGGAGGACGGGTCCAGCACGGGGAGCTTGGCGAAGAGGGCGAACATCCGGCTGTCCTGTTCCGTCTGGGAACTGTGAGGACCGGGATCGTCGGCGACGATGAGGACCAGACCGCCCTTCGTTCCGAGATAGGTGGACCGGGTGACGGGATCGGCGGCGACGTTGAGTCCCACCTGCTTCATGGAAACGGCGGCCCGTTTCCCCGTGTAGCTCGCCGCCAGGGCGACTTCGTAAGCCGCCTTCTCGTTGACGGACCACTCGGTGTGGATGGATGCCCCGGTCTCGGCGGCGAAATCCGCCACCGAGGAGAGGATCTCCGATGCCGGCGTGCCGGGGTAGGATGTGGCGATACGGCAGTCGTTTTCGACGAGCCCCCGTCCGATGGCCTCGTTTCCCATGAGAATTCTTTCCGACCGGTTCATGATGCGGATCCTTTCCGTGTTCTGCAAAAAAAAACCGCGGGCCCCTTGACTGCCCGCGGTTTCTCGCGTTTCTCTGGAATTGTCTTATCGGCAGCTTACCGGTGCGCACCTCTCCCTATGTCGTTTCGCCACCACCACCAGCAAGCCTTCGTGTTTCCGATTCGGTGCTTCATGACATCCACCCGTAGCCGATAAATGAATTTTCTATCCAATCGCCGGGTAAAATGCAAGTGTTTTTTCGCTAAAAAGTGCGGTGGTCGAATACCCGTTTCGATTTTCTTTCCGTCCGGGGGAGCCCCTGGTAATCCAGGATTTCCACCGCCGCGCTCACCAGGGTTTCCTTGCGGAGATCCCGTTCGATCCTGCGGCACAGGTCCCCGTCCCTCGACGGGTCTCCTCCCGGTTCCCGTTCCACCCGGACGACCATGTAGTCCTTTCCGTCCTCCTGGTGGCTCAGGTGGATCTGGTATTCGCTTCCGATGCCCTTTTCCCGGGAGAGGATTTCGTCGATGTGGCTGGGGTAGATGTTGACGCCCCGGACGATGAACATGTCGTCCGACCGGCCCACGATCTTGTCGTGCCTGGGGAGGGGGGAACCGCAGGGGCAGTCCCCGGGGACAAGCCGGGTGAGGTCTCTGGAACGGTAGCGGATCAGGGGCGCCGCCTCCTTCCGGAGGGTGGTGTAGACCATTTCTCCCACCTCCCCTTCGGGAACGGGTTCCAGGGTTTCCGGATTCAGGACCTCCAGGATGTAATAGTCGGCCCAGTAGTGGACGCCGCTGTGGTGAACGCAGTCGAGGCCCGTTCCCGGACCGTAGACTTCCGTGAGGCCGGGGATGTCGAAGACGTGCTCCGCGCCGATGAGGTCCCGGATCCTGGCGCGCATGGCGTCGCTGGAACGTTCGGCGCCGAAGATGACCTTTTTCACGCGGACCCTGTCGCGGATGCCCCGGCGTTCGATCTCTTCGGCCAGGAGGAGGGCCATGGAAGCGGTGCAGCAAAGGACGGTGGTTTCGAAATCCTCGATGAACTGGATCTGCATGTCGATGTTCCCCGGGCCGGCGGGGATGGCGAGCGCGCCGAAACGCTCGCAGCCGAGCTGGAAGCCCGCGCCGGCGGTCCAGACGCCGTACCCCACGCAGATCTGGATCCGGTCCTCCCGGGAAAGGCCGGCCATTTCATAGCAGCGGGCGAACATGTCCGCCCAGTCGTCGATGTCCTTTTCCGTGTAGACGAGGACTTTCCGCTTTCCCGTCGTGCCCGTGGAGGCGTGCAGCCGGACGATCCTTTCGAAAGGAACCGAGCGCAGCGGCCAGGGATACTGGGCCTGGAGGTCCTGGGCGGTGAGGAAGGGGAGACGCTTCAGGTCGTCGAGAGAACGGATGTCGGGGGGCTTCACCCCCGCCTCGTCGAGTTTTTGCCGGTAGAACGGGGAACCTTCATAGGCATGCTTCACAGTCCACTTCAGTCCCTCGAGCTGGAGGGCCTCCAGTTCCTCCTTCGTCCGGAAGGAAGGCATGAAGGTTCGTTTCATGACAAGGATCCTCCTTGCGCGATCAAGTTGAGGGTCCTGTATCAGAAACTTTCCTTTCTTACAATCCCCGGGGGCTTTGGGAAAGGAAGCTCATCAATCCTTCAGAAGGTGGAAGATTTCCTTGTTGGCGTGGGCCAGGCGGTTCGCCAGGATCCGGACGATGAACCGGTGAACCATGTTGGCGAGGACGCTGTGTTCCTCCTCCATCTTTTCGAAGTTTTTCAGGGTCAGGCGGTACAGGACGGACGGGCGTTCTGTGACCACCGTCGCCGACCGGGGCGTCCCCAGGTAGAGGCCCATCTCGCCGATCACCGTTCCCGCTCCCATGGTGCGAAGCCTTTTTCTCTCCCCGCCGGCAAGCTCCAGGTAGGCCGTCACTTCCCCCGATTCGACGAAAACCATGTCGTCCGCCGGTTCCCCCTGTTGGAAGAGAACGGCGTCCTTTTCCATGTCCAGCCTGTCCAGGTAGGTCCGGAAATGGGCCCACAGGCCCTTTTTCTGAAAAAGTTCGGCGAAATGGTCCTCCAGAATGGCGGGCAGGGCCTCCGTCTCCACCCCCTCCTCTCTGAGGATCTCCTCTTCGCACCAGTCCATGGCGTAATCGAGGTCAGGGAAGACCCGGGCCGGGAGGCAGTCCGCCCCTGCGTTTCGGGACGCGATACAGCCGGCCGACACGAGCAGGGCCTCGTTCCCCGGAACGAGGCCCGAGAAGACGAGCTGGACCCCGTTTGTTTCCGCGACCTGTGCGATCCGTGAAAAAATGTGGAGCGAGGAGGAATCGAGGCCGCTCACGTTTCCGAAATCGAGAAGCAGGTGCTTCACGCCGCCGGGACCGCCCGCATCCATCTTTTCCTTCAGGTGGAGAAGGAGGGGGTAGGCGGAACCGAAAAAGATGTACCCCTGGAGATGGAGGATGTGGATGGATTCCCCCTTTTCCTGGAGGGTGTTCTGCTGTCGGGAGGACCGTTCCACGTTGCTCCGGAAGGAGGCGCCGGAAAGCTCGTGCCGGATGATGGGGATCCGGCTGTAATGAAAGGCGAAAAGCAGGCAGGCCGCCACGAGGCCGAGGGCCACCCCGGGGAGGAAGCCCCTGAAGGCGATGATTACGACAATGGAGAGAACGAGGAAGTAGTCGAACCGGGAAAACCGGTACCAGCCGCGGTAGACCCACTCCAGAACGAGAACGAGGCCGAGGTACAGGAGGAGCCCCCCCAGTACGGGCCGGGGGAGAAGGGACAGCAGCGGCGCCCCGGCGAAAAGGATTGCGCCGCAGGTCAGGGCCGACACGAATCCGGACAGGCGGGAATCGGCGCCGGCCTGCCAGTTCATCAGGGTCCGGCTGAGGGCGATGCATCCCGGCATGCCCCCGAAAGGCGCGGCGGCCACGTTGGACAGCCCCGTCATCTTGAGTTCCCGGTCCAGGTTCATCTCCTTTCCCGTGGCGATCTCCACGCTCGCCGAGTTGAGGAGGATGACGATGGCCGTGATGAGGAGGAGTGCCGCCGCGTTGCCCATGTCCCGGAAGTCGAGGGAGGGAACGATCTGTCCGAACTGAAGGGATTGGAGGGTGTGGGAAAAGAGGTTCGACGGAAGGGGGGAAAGGAGCCACCCTTCCCGGGCGGCCTCGGCGACGGGGATTCCCGAAAAGTACAGCCACCCGTGAACAGCCAGGATCGCGGCGAAAAGGAGGGAGGGCATGACGAAGGCGTTTTTCCAGCGCCCCATGGCAAAAAGCAGGACCAGAGCGAAAAGGAGTCCCGGCAGCCAGTGAATGACGGCATCCCCCTGGAGAAGACGGGGGAGGTCGAAAAATGTGAGGGGCACGTCGCTCATGACCTTGAAGGCCCCCCGGACGAGAAGCCACCCCGTGCCGGCGAGGAAACCGCCCACGACGGGGTACGGGATGAAGCGGATCCACCGCCCCATGCGAAAACGGCCCACGAGATAGAGGAAGAATCCGCACAGGAGGGCGCTTGCGGCGAGAACCGCCCATATGGTGGAAAAAACGGCTTCCCGGGGCGCCTGGGCCGGCAGGCCGGATACGACCGACGCGGCGAGAAGGGCGAGAATGGCCGAGATGTTGGCGTCGGGACCGGCGATGATGATGGGGGAGGAACTCCGCCACGCCAGGACGGCGCCGATGACGGCGGCGCTGACCAGGGCGCTTCCGATCCCGATTTCCAGGTATCCCGAGAGGCTCTCCGAGAAGATGAGGGCCCCGTAAGAAATTCCCGCGATCAGGGTCATGATGCCGGCAAGCAATCCGGCGAAGACGTTCCCCGCCAACGGTTTCCAGCCGGGACGCCGATTGAGCGTGACGTTCACGATTCCTCCACCCTCCGTGGCGGTTCCGGGGGCCCTCCTCCGGGATCCCGGGATTTCCCGTCTTATTACCAGAAATGGAGAGAGATTGTCATCCCCCGGGGATTTTGTTCCCCGGTTCGTGTTGCACGGGAAGGCCGTTTACGGAATAATGCGGAAAAAGGCCGGGAGGAAGGGATCATGGAAGAGGATCGTCTGAAGACGTTTCGGGAATTCCTGAAGGACGGCGTCCGGAAAAAGGTGGACTTCCGGAAGACCGGCCAGAGCCGGGGGATTCCCCCTCCTCCCGTAGAGAAGCCGTTCCCGGAGGATGCCCCCCGGGTGGCGCTTCCCCGCCCGGGCGCCTGGAAGGGCGTCGGGACCATCGATCTCGCCGCCGCCATCGGGAGAAGGCAAAGCCGCCGGCTCTACCGGAGGGGAGCTTTAACCCTGGACGAGGTGTCCTTTCTCCTGTGGGCCACCCAGGGAGTCCGCCGGGTTCTCGATGCCGGCCACGCGCTGCGCACCGTTCCGTCGGCGGGCTGCCGCCATGCCTTCGAGACCTATCTTTGACGAAGTCGCAAAAAGGTCAATTCAACACTTTTTCGAACGGCAAAGTAAAAAGCTCCATAGGCAAGGCGCCCGAATCCCGAGGAATGAGGCGTACTGATGGTACGCCGCAGTGACGAGGGAAGAAGGGCAACACAGCATATGGGCTTTTTACGAAGCCGTCATCTTTGCGTTTTCGACGTGGAAGGCCTCGATCCGGCCTTTTACCGCTATCTTCCCCTGGAGCATCAGCTCCTTTTCGAGTTCCGGGAGGAAAACGCCGTGGAGAAACTCGTGGCGGCCCTCTACGGCCAGCCCTATCCGCGGCGGGCCGCGGTGACCTTCATCTGGACGGTGATTCCCTACAGGATGGAATGGCGGTACGGGCCGGCGTCATACAAGGTCATCGCCCTGGACGGGGGGCACGTCTGCCAGAATCTCTATCTTGCCTGCGAGGCCGTCGGGGCGGGGACCTGCGCCGTCGCCGCCTACGACCAGGCGGCCATGGACCGGCTGCTCCGTCTGGACGGCGAGGAGGAATTCACGTTCTATCTCGCCCCCGTGGGGAGGGCGAAGGATTGAAAAATCACGGGTGACATCCGGACCCCCCCCCGGGCATCCCGCGGCGGGGTGTCACTCCGTTCCCTCGGCGAACTTGTACCCAACGCCCCGGACCGTGAGGACGAACCGGGGGGTGGAAAGGTCCGGCTCGATCTGGGCCCGAAGCCGCCGGATGTGAACGTCCACCGTTCGCGGCTCCACGAAGGTGTCGTCCCCCCAGACGCGGTCCAGGAGGATTTCCCGGGTGAACACCCTTCCCGGGGTCCGGGCCAGAAACCACAGGAGGCGGAATTCGGTGGGGCTGAGCGCCACCTTTCGGCCCGCCAGAGTCACCTCGTGGGCGTCGTGGTCGATGAAAAGGTCCCCGTACCGGATCGTTTTCCTGTCCTCCGCCGGGGCGGCCTCGTACCGCCGCAGCACCGCCCGGACCCGCGCCAGGAGTTCGCGGACGCTGAAAGGCTTGGTCACGTAATCGTCGGCGCCCATCTCGAGCCCGACGATCCGGTCCACTTCCTCCCCCCTGGCGGTGAGCATGATGATGGGGAGGGCCGCCGTTTCGGGGGTCTTCCGGACGATTTTGCAGATTTCCATTCCCTGGATGCCGGGAAGCATGAGATCCAGGAGGATCAGGTCCGGTTTCCGGGAACGGAGGATCTTCAGGGCCTCCTCCCCGTCGTACGCCCTGAGGACGGCGTATCCTTCCTTCTCCAGGTTGTAGGAGAGAAGATCGACGAGGTCCTTCTCGTCGTCCACGATGAGAATCCGCAAGGAACTGTTTCTGCCCTGGTCCTCCATCCGCCCTCCACGGGGTTTCCCGCCGCGGCTATACCCTTTCTTCCTTCGGTTCCCCGCCGCCGTCCGCCGGGGCAACGGGGAATGTCAGGGTCACCGTCGTTCCCCTGCCCTGCTGGCTTTCGATCCTCATTTCCCCCCGATGGAGCTTGAGAAGGTGTTTCACGATGGAAAGGCCGAGACCCGTCCCCCCGAGTTCCCGGGACCTTGTCTTGTCCACCCGGTAGAACCGTTCCCCCAGCCTGGGGATCTCGTCTTTCGGAATGCCGATGCCCGTGTCCCCGATTTCCACGGTCAGGGCGCTTTGCCCGTCGCTGGATACGCGCAGCCGCAGCTTCCCCCCCTCGGGGGTGAATTTGACCGCGTTGTCGAGGATGTTGAGAAAAATCTGGCTCAGGCGGTCCCGGTCCGCCCGGATGGCCGGAAGCTCGGCGGAAATCGCCCGTTCGACGGCGATGCTCTTTGCCGAGGCCTTCTGCTCGACGAGGGGAAGGAGGGTGTCCAGGACCTCCTTTACGGACAGGGTTTCGAAATGGAACCGCATCTCCCCCGTCTCGATGTCCGAGAGGACCAGGAGGTCGTCCACGAGGCGTTTCAGGCGCTGGGCGTGCCGGGAGATGATGTCGAGAAAGCGGATCGCCGTTTCCTTTTCCTCCAGGGCCCCTTCCTTCAGGGTTTCGATGAAACCGAGGATCGCCGTGAGAGGCGTCCGGATTTCATGGGTCACGTTGGCGACGAAGTCCACCCGCATCCGTTCCAGCTTCTTCAGCCGGGTCACGTCGTGGAACAGGATCATCGTTTTGTTCCCGTTCCCCGGGTATCCTTGAACCGCCGACAGGTTTACCTCGAGAACCTTCGGATTTTCCCCCGGGATGCCGATTTCCCGGGCGACGGGAAGAACCGTTTTCTTGAAACGGTCCAGGGCTTCCTGCAGTTCCAGGTTCCGGAAGGCTTCGATGAGGGTTTTGCCCAGGATGTCCCTCCGGCGGATGCCCAGCAGGGATTTGAATGCGCCGTTCATGGCTTCGATCCGGTCGTCGTTGTCCAGGACGAGCACGCCGTCGGTCATGCTCGCGAAGGCGGCTTCGAGTTTGTTTTTCTCCTCGTTGGCCACCCGCGCGCTTTCCTGGAGTTCCATCACCATGTAGTTGATGTTCCGGGCCAGCCTTCCCACCTCGTCGGCGGAGTGGATGAGAAGGGTCCCCGAGATTTCCCCTTCCTGGAGCTTGCGGGTGAAAAGCTCCATTTCCTGAATGGGGGTGACGAGCCGTGAGGTGAAAAGGAAGGCGATCAGGAAGGAGAGCGCCCCGGCGAGGAGAAGGGACTGGAACACGAGAAAGGAGAAATCGCCGATGGATTTCCGGATGCCCGTGAGGGGGCGGGCGAGACGGACGTACCCGGTGATCTTCTTGTCTCTTTCGATGGGAAGGGCGACGTACAGGGTGTCGACGTCGAGGGTCCTGCTGTACCGCGTCGCCGTTCCCGCGCCCCGCACGCGGGCTTCCTGGATTTCCGGGCGGTTCAGGTGGTTGTCCATCTCGACGTTCGGGGCGTCCGAATCGGCGAGCACGGCGCCGTCACCGTCTATCAGGGTGATCCGCGCACCGGCGAGCACGGCGAGTTCCGGAATCCTTGCCAGAAGGGTGTCCCCGGCGGGCATGAGGGCGATCATCGCCGCGCTGGTCTTGAGGCTGGCTTCGGTTTCCGTCAGGATCCTCTCGCGGATCTGGCGGCTCCCCATGGTCCAGACGATCGCCATGGCCATAAGGACGATGACGACGTACGTGGCGAAGACCTTGTAGAAGAGATTGCCCCTCATGATTCTTTTCCGGGTGCCGTTCGCTTTACGGCAGTTCGCTGTCCTTGGGTTTGCCGGGATACTGATGCCTCACGTTCTGTCCCGTCACCATGAACACCACCATGTCGGCGATGCTTTTCGCGTGGTCCGAGATCCTTTCCAGGTTCTTCGAGATCTGCATGATGAGGAGGGCCCGGTGGGTCGTTTTCGGGTCTTCCATGATGAACGTGAGGAGTTCCCGGAAGATCTGCTCGTTCAGTTTGTCGATGATGTCGTCCTCCCGCCGGACCCTGTTGGCCAGTTCCACGTCGTCGTGAATCAGGGCGTCGAGACTGTTCCGGATCATGTCCTCGGTGATTTCCGCCATGCGGGGCAGGTCGATGTACGGTTTCAACTGGGGCTCCTCGTTCAGGGCGATGGCCCGCTCCGCGATGGTCACCGCCATGTCCCCGATCCGTTCCAGGTGGCCGTTGATCTTGATGGCCGTCGTGATGAACCGGAGGTCCCGGGCGATGGGCTGCCGCAGGGCCAGGAGGGTGATGCATTTTTCCTCGATCTCCTCGTCCATGCAGTCGATGAGGCGGTCGCCCTCCACGGTCGTCCGGGCGAGGTCGGAATCCCGGTCCAGGAGGGATTTCATGGCGTTGTGGATGGCCTTCTCCACGAGTGCCCCCAGATAAACGAGGTTTTCCTTGACCTCGCTCAGATTCCTTTCGTACTGGGAACTGGTGTGGACTTTCATGGTTTTCCCTTCCCTGTCTTTCGCTTCAATCCCGCGGTGGATCAGCCGAAGCGCCCCGTAATGTAATCTTCCGTCTGTTTCTCATCGGGATTGGTGAACAGTTTTTCCGTGGGATTGAACTCGATGAGTTTTCCCAGGTAGAAGAAGCCCGTGTAGTCCGAAACACGGGCCGCCTGCTGCATGTTGTGGGTCACAATGATGATGGTATACTGTTTTTTCAATTCGTCAATCAAATCCTCGATTTTTGCGGTGGAAATGGGATCGAGGGCGGAGGTGGGCTCGTCCATGAGGAGAACATCCGGTTTCATGGCCAGGGCCCGGGCGATGCAGAGCCGTTGCTGCTGTCCCCCCGAGAGCGCCATGGCCGACTGACCCAGGATGTCCTTGGCCTCTTCCCAGAGAGAGGCCTGTTTGAGGCTCTTTTCCACCAGGGATTCCAGGTCCCTCTTGTTCTGGGTTCCCGCAAGCCTCGGCCCGTAGATGATGTTGTTGAAGATGGATTTGGGAAAAGGGTTCGGTTTCTGGAAGACCATGCCGATCCGTTTCCGGATTTCCACGGGATCCACGTTGGCCTCGTAGATGTTTTTTCCTTCGAAGAGGATCTCCCCTTCCACCCTTGTTCCGTCGATGAGATCGTTCATCCGGTTCAGAAGGCGGAGAAGGGTGGATTTCCCGCATCCCGAGGGCCCGATGAGGGCGGTCACCCGGTTTTTCTCGAAATTCATGGTCACATCCGTCAGCGCCCGGAAACTTCCGTAATAGAAGTTGACGTTTCTCGTCTGGATGATGATGTCGTTGTCCATTCCGGTTACCACCTTTTCCTTTTCCGGATCCAGCTTCGAATGAAGATGGCGATGAGGTCGATGCCGAGAACGAGGGCGACGAGGACGACGATGGTGCCGTACTGGATCGGCCTCGTCTCCTCGATCCGGGTCCCCGCGGTCGCCAGAACGTAGACGTGGTAGGGCAGCGCCATGACCTGGTCGAAGATGGAGCGGGGGAGAAGGGGCGTGAAAAAGGCGGCCGCCGTGAACATGATGGGCGCCGTTTCCCCGGCGGCGCGGCCGATGCCCAGGATCGAGCCGGTGAGAATTCCCGGGAGCGCGTTGGGAAGAACGATCCGGAGGATCGTCTGCCACTTGGACACGCCGAGCGCCAGGGAGGCCTCGCGGAACGTACTGGGAACCCCCTTCAGGGCTTCCTCCGATGCTCCGATGATCGTGGGGAGGATGAGAAAGCCCAGGGTCAGCGCCCCGGAGGCGATGGAAGACCCGAAATGGAGATACACCACGAAAAGCCCGAGGCCGAAAAGGCCGAAGACGATGGAAGGGACGCCCGCCAGGCAGTTCACTCCGATCCGGATGATCCGGACCGCCGGTCCCTGTTTGGCGTATTCGTTGAGGTAAACGGCCGACAGGATCCCCAGGGGAAGAGCGACGGAAATGGCGCCGAGGGTCAGGTAGAACGTGCCGAGGATGGCGGGCATGATCCCGCCTTTCGTCATGGAGTCCCTTGGAGGTTCGGTGAGAAAGCTCCAGCTGATGGCGCCGACGCCGTGGTAGAAGATGTACAGGAGGAACGCCCCGATGGCCAGGGCGATGCAAAGCGCCGAACCGCGGACCATGAGGAAGAAAACGTTCTGCTTGAAGTAACGCCATCTCATAAGGTTCCCGAACCCACTTCCTTGAATTTGTTCGAAACGTAGTCGGCGATCAGGTTGAATCCCAGGGTGAGGAAGAAAAGGACGATTCCCGTGGCGAAGAGGGCGTGGTAATGGTCGCTCCGGAAGGGGGCCTCCCCCATCTCGGCGGCGATGCTCGCAGGCATGGGCCGCACGGAATCGAAAATGCTTTCGGGAATCATGGCCGCCCCTCCCGCCACCATGAGCACCACCATGGTTTCCCCGATGGCCCGGGCCATCCCGAGGATGATCGCCGTGGAAATCCCGGAGAGGGCCGCGGGAACGATCACCCGGACGGTGGTTTCGAACTTCGTCGCTCCCAGGGCATAGGAGGCTTCCTTGAATTCGCGGGGAACGGAATACAGGGCGTCCTCGGAAATGCTCGAAATGGTCGGGACGGCCATGAAGGCCAGCACCAGGGAGGCGTTGGCGATGTTGAGTCCCGTGGGAAGATCGAAGGTCTCCTGGAGCCATGGGGCGATGACGGCCATTCCGAAAAAGCCGAGGACCACCGAGGGAAGTCCGGCCAGAAGCTCGATGACCGGCTTGAAAATCTCCTTCACCGCCCCCGGGGCGATCTCAGAAATGTAGATGGCCGACAGAATACCGAGGGGAACGGCAATGACGGTGGCAAAGAAGGTGACGACGAGAGAACCGACGATGAGCGGCCGGATTCCGAATTCCGGCGGCTCGGATGTCGGGTACCAGTACATTCCGAATAGGAAATCCCGGATGGAGACGGTCCGGAAAATGGGAAGGCCCTCCATGAAAAGAAACACCACGATCAGTCCCAGGATGAACAGGGACACGATGGCGAAGAGAAAAAAAATCCGTTTGATGATCTTTTCTTTCAGGGTCCGGTTCATGTCAAACCGTGTCTTCTTTCTTTCCACTCAAGGTAAAACGGGGGGCGGTTTTTTTCAACCGCCCCCCCCGGAGGGTTGCCGGTTCATTGCAGCCCGGCCCTTCAGGGCCGGCCGTCCCGGCGGCCCCGTCGCGCCCGCGCGGGTTGAGACATGTCTTTGCAGCCCGGCCCTTCAGGGCCGGTTTCCCAGGCGGCCGTTACGGCCGCAAACGGTTGTCATGACAGGACTCTCATCAGTACAGGGGAATGAATCCTTCCTTCTTGACGATCTCCTGGCCTTCGGGGCTGACGAGATAGTTGATGAAATCGGACACCGCCCCGGCGGGCCAGCCTTTCACGAACACGAACAGGGGCCGGGCCACGGGATAGGCGCCGGAGAGGGCGGTTTCACGGCTCGCCTCGATGTCGTTCACCTTCAACGCCTTCAAATCCTTGTTCAGGTAGCCGATGCCGATGTAGCCGATGGCGTACCGGTTCTTCGAAACGGCCTGGGCGACGGCGCCGTTGGAGGCCTGGAGCTGGGCCTGGGGGGCCACCCGGGCCTTGTGAAGGACCTTCTCCTCCCAGACCTCGTAGGTTCCAGAACTGGTGTCCCTGGAGATGATGACGATCTTCAGGTCCTTACCGCCCACCTCCTTCCAGTTCGTGATCTTTCCCTGGTATATGAGGCTCAGTTGCTCGACGGTGAGGTTGTTCACGGGATTGCCCGGATGGACGACGGGGACGATGGCGTCGACGGCGACCCGGAAGGGGACGGGATACACCCCCTTTTCCATGGCCGTCGTGATTTCCTTGTCTTTCAGGAAGCGGGAAGACATGGCGATGTCCGTCGTCCCGTCGATGATCGCCTTGATGCCGTTCCCGGAGCCCCCGCCGGAGATGGAGATGCTCACGTCGGGGCGGCCTTTCATGAACGCTTCCGCCGCCGCCTGAACCACGGGGAGGACGGTCGTCGATCCGTTCACGACCACCTGGGTCGACGCAAAGGCCGCCGTGCCGAACGCGAAGAGAGCGAGGGCGGCGATTGCCGTGAAAACCGTTTTTTTCAGCATGTTTCGATCCTCCTTCCTGATGAAGATTATTGATTTCAATCCGTGGCTGCAGCATACCCGTTGAATGTTACGGTTTGATGACGGAACGGTGAAGATCCCGTGAACCCTTTATTTTTCCTGCCCATTGCCGGTGTCACGATTCCGCAGGAATATTTCAGGACGGCCGGCGGTTGTTCCGGCCTCCTCCATATGATACAGTTGAAAAAACTCGCAAGGGAGATGCCATGCATTACGACACCGCCCTGAGGGGATATACGGGAAAACGGCTGGAGGAGATCGAGCAGGCGGACATCCTGGTGGGGATTCCGTCGTTCAACAACGAGAAGACCATCGAACACGTCGTCCAGATGGTCACCCATGGCCTGAACCGGCACTTCGGGAACATGCGGGGGGTGATCCTCGTCGCCGACGGCGGGTCCACCGACGACACCCGGGAGGTGGCCAAGGAGTTCCAGATCAAGCCGTGGCAGGAAAAGATCGTTTCCATCTACCGGGGGCCGGGGGGGAAGGGGACGGCGCTGCGCTCCGTTTTCGAGGCGGCGAACCGTATCCACGTAAAGGCCTGCGCCGTGGTGGATTCCGACCTCCGGAGCATCACCCCGGACTGGGTGAAATACCTCATCGACCCCGTCATGGAGGGGGGGTACGATTTCGTCGCCCCGGTCTACGTCCGCCACAAGTACGATGGGACCATCACGAACAACATCGTGTACAACCTCACCCGGGCCCTCTACGGGAAAAGGATCCGCCAGCCCATCGGGGGGGACTTCGCCCTGTCCCGGAATGTGGCCAAATTCTATGTGGACCAGGACGTCTGGGAGACCGACGTGGCCCGATACGGCATCGACATCTGGATGACCACCAACGCCATCACCCAGGGATTCCGGATCTGCCAGTCCAACCTGGGGGTGAAAATCCACGACGCAAAGGACCCGGGACAGCACCTCGGTCCCATGTTCCGCCAGGTGGTCTGGACCATCTTCTCTCTCATGGAGCACTATGAGGAGTACTGGAAAAACATCAGGGGAAGCGAACCGGTGGAAACCTTCGGTTTCGAAAACCACGCGGAGCCGGAGCCGGTGGCGGTCGATCTCGATGCCCTGGTGGACCATTTCAAGGTGGGGTTCCAGCAGTTCTCCTCTCTGTGGAAGGATCTTTTCTGCCCCGAATGCTTCGAAGCGATCCAGGAGGCTTCGACCCTGGATCCGCAGGTGTTCCGGCTGCCCACGAGAACCTGGATCCAGACCCTGTACGATCTCGCGGCGACCTTTCATTCCTGGAAGGTGAACCGGTACAGGCTCATCGACCTCGTGACGCCCCTCTACTACGCCCGGGTGGCTTCCTTCGTGCGTCAGAGTCTCGAAATGACCTCGGAGGAGGCGGAGAATCTCGTCGAGGAGCAGGCCGTGCTCTTCGAGGAACAGAAGGACTATCTTGTCCATGTCTGGGAGGAGAAGACGGCCTCCCGGGAATGAGGCCGCCCGCCGGCAACGATGAGCCACGAAAGCGCATCCCGACAATGACGACCCGGAAGTACCGGCCGGTGTCCACCCTGGACGGCCCCTCCCACGTGGCCGTGGTGCGGGAGATCTTCGCCACCATCACGGGCCGGTATGATTTTCTGAACCACCTGTTCAGTCTTCGACGGGACGTGGCCTGGAGAAGGGCCGCGGCGGAACGGGCGCGGTTCGGAAAAACGAACCGCTACCTCGACATCGCGACGGGCACCGGCGATCTGGCCATGGCCGTGGCGGGGATGCATCGCGGGATTTCCGTGACGGGGCTCGATTTTGTCGGCGAGATGCTTCACCGGGCCGGGGAAAAGGTCCGCGGGACCTCCCTGGACGGCCGGGTTGCCTTTCTTCGGGCCGATGCCATGAATCTTCCCTTTCCCGGGCGGGCGTTCGACACCGCCGGGATCGCCTTCGGGATCCGGAACATCCCCGACCGTGCCGGGGCGTTACGGGAGATGCACCGCGTCCTCGTGCCGGGAGGGGTCCTCCTGGTGCTTGAAATGCATTTCCCCTCGCAGCCCTTGTTCCGGAATCTCTATGGATTTTACCTCGGCCGGATCCTTCCCCGGATGGCCCGGTCCTTTTCGAGGAATCCGGCGGCGTACTGTTACCTGGCCGATTCGATCATGCATTTTCCCACCCCCGACCGATTTGTCGGGATCATGGAAGAAGCCGGATTTTCGAATGTCCGGTGCCGTCCCCTTACCTTCGGAATCACCTGTCTCTATACGGGCGTCAAAATCCCGTGACCGCCGCCGGCGGGCCGCCTCCGGGGGCCGTGTTCCGCCGGACCGGCCGAACCGGGAAATCCCGTTCTTGACAATCAAACGTTTGTATTATACGTGTGTTTAAAACGGAAGCAGGGAGGATACATGGAACGGAACGAGGAGACCCCTTCCACCAGGGAACGGCTTCTCCGGGAGGCGGAAACCCTGTTCGCCCGCAAGGGGTATCACGCGGTGAGCGTGCGGGAGATCACCGATGCGGCAGGGTACAACCTGGCTTCCGTCAACTATCACTTCGGGAACAAGGAGTCCCTGTACATCGAGGTCTTCCGGAGTCTCTGGATGGAACGGGCGGCGGTGATCCGGAAGCGTTTCGAGGAAAAGGCCGGAAGCGGGGGGATGGAATCCATGGAAACCGTGATCCGGGGTCTCGCCGAGGCCTTTCTCGAAGGGCCCCTCACCGACGAAGAAAGACTGCTGCACGCCCAGCTCGTCATCCGGGAGATGATTCAGCCCACGAAGGCCTTCCACGTCGTTTTCACCATGGCGATGAAACCTTTTCTGGAAAACATCGCCGCCCGTCTCAGGCCGTTTCTCGCGCCGGGAATGAGCGACGAGGAGCTGATCCTCAACATTTTCAGTGTCTTTTCCATGGTCCTTTATTTCAATTTCGCCAGGACGGCCGTCTCGCGGCTCACGGACAAACCCTATGATCCGGATTTCATCCGGACGCTCATCTCCCATATCGTCCGGTTCAGTCTCCACGGTCTCGGACCGGAAAAGCCGGGGGAACCCGGTCCGTAACAGGCACCCTGTCCCGGGGGGCTTCCCGAGATCCCCCTGCCAGGCCCTCCCGATTTTCCTGCATTATTCCCGTAAATCTTCAGGAAAGCCGCGGATTTTCCGATGAATGAATCATCGGGTTTCCCCGTCTTCCCGGTACATCTTCCGCCCGGCGGAAAGCGGCTTTCGCGGACCGGTCATGTGGGCACGAAAATTGCTGTAAATCCTTCGCTATTGGAATACGACACTGGAGGTGTCTCCCTTGAAAGGCTTCCTGAATCGGACGGCATGCCGGATCCGTTCTTTTTTCGGAAGGTTCAGCACAAGACTGGTTGTTATGACCATGATCGCCGGGCTCTTCCCCGTGTTCATCTTTCTTGTCACCCTGGGATCCTATGAAACCACCCTGCTCCACGACATCGACCGCTCCGTCCGTTCCCTTCAGGGGGAAGTGAGGGAGGAAACCGGGGCCGTCGCGAAGAGCCTCTCGGAGGAGCGGGTTCGTCAGAAGGCCGTGGACGTGGCCCTCCACGTGGCGCTTTTCATCAGCACGCACAGGGAAATGACCACCGATGACCTCCGGAAGGACAAAGCCTTCCGGCAAATCGCCATCCAGCGGGTGGGCAAGACGGGGTACACCGCCGTCCACGAATCGCGGAACCGGGCGGTCAGCCTGGTCCACCCGTCGCCGGCCGTCGAAAACAGGGAACTGAAAAGCCTCTCGGAGAAGGGGAAGATGTCCCGTTTCTGGACCATCGTCGAGGCGGGGATGGGTGGAAGATCCGCGGGCGGTTACTACGACTGGCGGGATTCCGGCGGCACGGTGCGGCAGAAATACATGTACCTCCATCCCGTCGAAACCCTGACGGCCGACGGCGTTCCCCTGTGCGTCGGCGCGACGATCCTGGTCGACGAATTCGAGGAGCCCGTCAACACATTGGCACAGATCTCCGAACGGTTCAGCGGGGAAATCCTCACCGCGGTGACCGGGTTGTTCTCCTCCTATCGGAGACAAGGCGTTCTCCTGTTCACGATCACCGCCTTTTTGGCCCTCGTGTGGTCTTTTTTCACCGGGCTTTCCCTGGCGGGAGTGGTGAACCGTTTCCGGGAGGCGATCCGTGAAATCAACCGGGGGAATTTCGCCTACCGCATGGAGCCGGGGATGTCCGGAGACGTCCGGGACATGATGGCCGAGTTCAACACCATGGCCGCCAGGCTGGAGGAAACGGTGGTTTCCCGGTCGAAACTCGAGGAAAGCGAAGCGAAATTGAGCAGCATCGTCGATTTTCTTCCCGATCCCACCTTCGCCGTCGACCGGTCGGGAAAGATCATCCTCTGGAACCGGGCCATGGAGGAACTGACGGGGGTTAAAAGAAACGAGATGGGGTTTGTGGGGGATTTCGAGCATGCCCGCCACTTCTATGGGAAAAAACAGCCCATGCTTCTGGATCACGTGCTTTCCCCCGATCTCCACTGCATGGGCCATTATGAGCATTATCACAGGGAAGGAGACATGATCATCGCGGAGGGCCGGGTCGATTTCCGGCTCCACGGGACCCGCTGGATCTGGGGCAAGGCGTCGCCCATCTTCAACCGGGAGGGTGTCCTCATGGGCGCCATCGAGTCCCTCCGGGACATGACGGACCGGAAGCAGCTGGAGGAAGCCCTGAAACAGAGCGAGGAACGGTTCCGCACGGTGGTGATGCATTCGGGGATCGGAACGGCGCTTACGGACCTCGACGGACGATTCACCCTGGTCAATCCCGCTTTCTGCCGGATGCTCGGATTTACCCGGGAGGAACTCCGGGAGAAGGACCTGCCGGGCATCTCCCATCCCGATGAGCGATTCCGGGAAAGGCTGCTTCTGGACCGGATCCGGGGCGGGGAAGCACCGTTCCGCCAGATCGAGAAAAGATTCATCGGCGGGGACGGCGGCGTCCTCTGGACGTTGCTGAATGTGACGCTGGTCCGGGACCCGTCGGGGGACCCCCTTCATTTCATCGCACAGATTCAGGACATCACGGAACGAAAGAAGGCGGAAGATGCCCTGCACGTATCGGAGTCCATGCTCCGCTCCATCGTCGACAGCGCCAAGGACGCCATATTCGTCAAGAATCTCGACCTCCGGTATATCCTGGTCAACCGGTTCATGGCCGATTTGTACGAAACGAGGATTTCCGAACTCATCGGAAAATCCGATGAGGATCTCATGGATCCGGAAGCGGCCCGCCGTGTCCGGGATATCGACCTGCAGGTCCTCCAGGGCGCGGCCATCGAGGCGGAATCGGAAAGACCCATCCAGGGGATGGTCAGGACGTTTCATGCCATCAAGGTGCACCTGAAGGACGGCGAGGGGCGTGTCATCGGGCTTTGCGGCATTTCCAGGGACATCACGGAAAGGAACCGGCTCGAGGGCCTGCTTTTCCAGTCCCAGAAAATGGAGGCCGTGGGGACCCTTGCCGGGGGCATGGCCCATGAATTCAACAACCTTCTCATGGGAATCCAGGGATACACTTCCCTCATGCTCATGGACCTCGATCCGGATCACCCCCACTACGGCCGGCTGAAAAGCATCGAGGAACGGGTCAGAAGCGGCGCCGACCTGTCCCGGCAGATCCTTGGCTTCGCCCGGGGGGGGAAATACGACGTCCGGCCCGCCGATCTGAACGAACTCATGGGGAAAACGGCCCTTCTGTTCGGAAGGACCAGGAAGGAAATCCGGATCCACGAAAGCTTCCATTCCGATCTCCGGAGGGTCGAGGTGGACCGCACCCAGGTGGAGCAGCTGCTCATGAATCTCTTCCTGAACGCGTCGCAGGCCATGCCCGCCGGAGGGGACCTCTCCCTCGAGACGGGCAATGTCGATCTTGGCGAGGAGGATGCGAAACCATACGGGGGCCGCCCGGGACGGTACGTCATGATGGTCATCGCCGACACGGGCGTCGGCATGGACGAAAAGACGAAGTCCAGGATCTTCGAACCCTTTTTCACGACAAAAGAGATGGGAAGGGGCACGGGCCTCGGGCTGGCTGCGGTCTACGGCATCGTGAAAGGGTATGGGGGATTCATCCAGGTGGAGAGCGAACCCGGGCGGGGTTCGACCTTCCGGATCTTTCTCCCTGCCTCGGAAAAGGAGATCCCCGGCGAAACGGTCCAGGAACCCCCTTCCGTGCGAGGGGCCGAAACGATTCTCGTGGTGGACGACGAGGAGGTGATTCTCGGCGTGCTGGACGAATGGCTGACATTGCTGGGATATCAGGTGATCACGGCGAACGGCGCCGCGGCCGCCCTGGAGATCTTCGGGGGAAGGCCGAATGGGATCGATCTTGTGATCCTCGATATGATCATGCCCGGGATGGGCGGCGGTGAGGTCCTGGACCGGCTGAAGGCCCTGAATCCTGACGTGGCCGTGATCCTCTCCAGCGGGTACAGCGTGGAGGGGGAGGCCTCCGGAATCATGGAACGGGGGGTACGGGCGTTCATTCAGAAGCCTTTTCAGATGAAGGAGTTTTCCCGCCTGATACGGGAAGTGCTGGACGGCGACGGCCGGCCCGGGGCGGGGGAACCGGTCCGGGCAGACTGGGGTCCGTAAAAAAACGGTCTTGAAAACGACGGAGAAAAGAGGGATGGTTTCACTCTGACAACGGGAACCCCGCCGGGTGAACCGGGATCCCCGAAAGGGGGGAAAGATCGAAACCATGATTCCGTGGAAAAGGTTGTCTCTTCTGACCGTTCTTCTGATTCTCGGCCTCGTTCACGGTTTCCCGGAGGAGTCGCCTGCCGGCGACGATGAGGCGCGAAGATCGGACACCCTGAGCCTCTATCTGGAGAACGACCTTTTCGGTTTTGACAACAAGGACCGCTATTACACCCACGGGACAAAGCTTTCGTGGATTTCCCGCGACCTTTCGGACAGCGGGGAGGCCTCTTCCCTGCCGTTGAGGGTCCGTTGGATTCTCGATCGCGTGCCGCTCATCAACGGTCCGGAAATCCGGCGTTCCGTTTCCTTCTCCCTGGGACAGAACATCTATACCCCGGAGGACAAGGAGCGAAGCGACCTGATTCCCGACGACCGTCCTTATGCGGGCGTTACCTACCTGGGACTGGGATTTCACGGCATCAGCGGGCGGCGGATGGACACCATCGAGGTCGATGTCGGGATCGTCGGACGCCATTCCTACGCCGAAGACTGCCAGAAGGTGATCCACGACTGGATCGGTTCCGTCGATCCCAAGGGCTGGGAGCACCAGCTGAAGGACGAGCCGATCCTCAACCTTTTTTTCGAACGCAAGTGGCGGCTGTTGAAGGCCCGGGAGGCGGGGGGCCTCGGGTTCGACTGCATCTCGCACATGGGATGCGCCGCGGGAAACGCTTACACGGGGGTCAACCTGGGGGGACAGATCCGTTTCGGCTGGAACGTCCCGAACGATTTCGGGACCTATCTCATCCGGCCGGGATCGGACAGCAGCGCCCCCGAGGACGACGGCGACCCGCGCTTCTTCCGGCCGCTCCACCGTGTCGGCGTCCACGTCTTCCTGGCGGTCGACGGAAACGCCGTGGCCCGGAACATCTTCCTCGACGGGAACACCTTCCGTGAAAGCCACAGCGTCGACAAGAAACCCTTCGTCGCCCAGTGCACCGGAGGGATCGGCGTGATCCTTCACCGGTTCAAGATCACCTATTCCTATGTGTACCGGACGAAGGAATTCGAGACCCAGAAGGAAGGGCAGCAATTCGGGGCGATCACGGTATCCTACACGTTTTGAATCATCAGATATTTCTTGAGGGGACACCGTACCGCGGATGCCGGGGGACGGGAAGCCGTAGCAAGCCCCTCATGAATCGAAGACGCAGTACCCGTCACGGACCTGAAGGATCCGTTTCGCGAAGGCGCCCACTTCCGGGTTGTGGGTTACCATGAGGATCGTCTGTCCCTCCCGGTTCAGTTCCCCAAGCAGCGTCATGATCTGGGCCGTCGTGGCGGAGTCGAGGTTTCCCGTGGGTTCGTCGGCGAGGAGAACGGGGGGGCCGTTCACGACGGCCCGGGCGATGGCCACCCGCTCCTGCTCGCCGCCGGACAGCTGATCCGGCAGCCGCCGGACCTTGTCCGCAAGGCCCACCCGGTCCAGCACGGCCATGGCCCGCCTGTGCTGGAAGGTTTCCCCGATGCCGGTGACGGCCATGGGGATCTTCACATTTTCCAGGACCGTAAGGTAGGGGATGAGCTGGAAGGACTGGAAGATGAACCCCAGGTATTCGCTTCGGAAGTCGGCCCGCTGTTCCCCGCTGAGGGCGTACACGTCCAGGGTGTCGACGAGCACCCGCCCCCGGGTGGGGCGGTTCAGGCCGCCGAGGACGGACAGAAGGGTGCTCTTTCCCGATCCCGAAGGTCCCATGATGGCAACGAACTCGCCGTCTTCCACAGTGAAATCCATTTTCCGGATCGCCGGGACGGCCCCATCTCCTCCAGCGTAGTCCTTTCCCAGGTCCACGACCTCGATGAATGAGACGCTTTCGCTCATGATTTCCTCCTTCTACAGGGACCGGAGGGCCTCGCTCGGATCCAGCGTTCCCGCCCGCCACGCGGGATAGAAGCTGGCCAGCAGGCTCAGGGTCACGCCGAGGAGGAGAGAAATCCCCCCCAGGGCGGGATTCATGCCGGCGAAACGCCCCTCCTGGATGACCAGGGGGACGGAAGCCCAAGCGGCCCCCGATCCCAGCAGGTACCCGAGAAGTCCACCGAGGAACCCCACAAGGAGGGATTCGAGGAGGACGATCTGCATGATGTGCCCCTGCCGGAACCCGATGGCCCTGAAAATGCCGATTTCCCGGGTCCTCTCCTTCACCGACCCCATCATGGTGATGAAGACCGTCAGGGACCCGACGAAAAGGACGAGCACGGCGACGCCGTACCCGAAGGTCCGGATCATTTCCACGGACTGCATCCTGGACATCATGACCTGCTTCAGGGCGTTCACCTTGGCTTCGGGGAATTTCCCGGCGATCTGAAGGACCATTTCGCCGATGGGGCAGCCGCGGCAGAACGCGGCGACTTCGACAAGGGAGATTTTCCCCGGCTTGTTCAGGATCCGCTGGGCCTCGTGGAGGTCCCCGACGATGACGTGGTCTTCCGATGTTCCGGTGGGGTGCAGAACGGCGGTGACGGTGTAGGGCGTCTTTTCCTCTCCCAGGGGGAGGGTGTCCCCCACGTTCTTCCGGAAGGCCCTGGCCGCCTCGGACCCGAGCAGGATGTCGCCGGACGTCTCCGGGAGCTTCCCGTCCCACTGCCACCAGGACTTGAGGGCGAATTCGGCCTTGTAATCCACGCCCATGAGGAGCGCCGGCCGTCCTTCCACCTCCAGCGACCCCAGAACCTTGGGGGCGATGACGCCCAGGTTTTCCCGGTTTTTGATTTCGCGGATCCGGGGGAGCCTGGATTCGTCGAATTCTTCCGTTTCCACCTCGACGCCCCCCACGGTGATGCCCCCGTAGGACAGGGACAGGCGTTCCGTTTTCGGGACCATGACGATGTTCGCCCCGAACTGGTTCAGCCGTTCCTCGATGTCCCGGGACATGCTTTCGGTGATAGACAGGAGGGCGACGATGGCGGCGATGCCCAGGACGAGACCCAGGACGGTGAAGACCACCCTCCCCTTCCGGCGTCTCAGGTTGTTGAGGGCAATGTTGTACAGCCTCATCTCTCCCCCTCCTGTTCCCGCATCTCCCTGTGGGTTCCGTGGTGCATCCTGTTGAGGAGGACGGTTTCCAACCCCTTGTCCAGGAAGAGGGAGTCGATGGCCGCCGTGCCGGTCCGGGTGCGGTCGAAGATAACGATGAGCCGGGTATCGTCCCGGTCCAGGATGACGCGGTTCACGCCGGGAAGCCCGGCGATCTCCTCCCCGATGGCGGCAGGCCATGGCCGTTCATCCCTCATGCGGTAGAAGGCATCCTCCAGGTTCCTTTCCTGGAGGGAGGCGATCACCTTCGGCAGGACCAGAAAGGCGAAACCGGAAAGAAGCATGAGGGCGACCACCGCGGCGACGGTCTGGAAGGAAAGCCCCCGTCTTCTCCTTCCCAGGACTTTTTCTCTTTTTTCACGATATTTTTCCGGATCGTAGGGCATCGGTCGTCGACAATCCCTTTACTTATACTTGCAGTACCAGCTCATGGCGTTGATGTCCCTCATGTCGATGACGAGATGGTCCCCCTCGACGGCCCGTTTCAGGGGCGCGGGATTGCAGCCGCCGCTCACGTCGTTGATCCGGTCCGAACGGAACTTCATGCCGCAGTTCTCGCAGACCATGAAATTTCCCTCCTGGCGGTATCCCTTCCCGGACCGGTAGCACACGTCGCAGGCGTCGACGGCCGCACGGATGACGCCGTCCCCGCTCTTCAGGGTGAAGAAAACGACCGTGGTCCCGTCGTTTGCCTGCGTCCGGAAGAAGTGGGCCTTCCCGTCGCCGATTTCCGAAAGGGGAATCCGGAGAAAACCGTTCTCCGGCGCCAGATCCTTTGGTTCGCCGCCCCAGAACGCGTGAGCGGTGGACATCGCCGCAATCGTAACTGCGATCGCCAGGATCGCCCTCGCCAGGATTTTCATATCCGGCATCCTCCTGCATTCCCGAACTTGCAAAATCCGCGGAAATTTTTTTCGAACGGCGGGAGAGAACCCTTTGTCGCCGCGGCGGATCGATCCCGATGCGAAACGGGCTCCATCCGCGCCGGCCCGTCTTGCCCTCCGGACGCTCCGTAACAGTCCCCCGTTTTGCAAGGACTGTGCCGATCCCCTGTCCCCGGCCTTTCAGGGCGGGAGGACCGGTACGGGCCGATTCGAGATTCGGGAAATCCTCTTCCATCCTCATTTTCCGGCCTTCCGAACGTGCGGGGTTTCATCGTCCGCAAAAACCCGTCCCTTTGTCGGGAAAGACCAGCCCTGGTCATTATTCGACAAAATCGATCATAATTGTGGACTATCTGTCGAATCGGCAAAATACGTCGTTTTCCCTCTGTCTGCGGGTTTCTCTTTTCAGACGGTATGCGACGGGTCGGATGCTCCGGGGAAGGGTTCGCCCGCCGCGAAGGGACATGGGCGAACCGAGGGGCGGTTCTCCGGTCTCGAGGGACTCTTTCCGGGCCGCCCGCGGGAGGCGGGAAGCGGCCGTGCCGGTGCGGTCCTCGTTATTCCTTTGTCTCCCGGGACTGTTCCTTTTTCAACAGCTCCCAGATTTCCTTCGGTTTCATGTTTTTCAACTGTTTCAGCCGGCTGCGGTAGGTTCTGGCGCCGAAGGGTTTTTTTTCGTACGTCGATTCAAGGAACAGGGTGGCCCAAAGGGAACCCGCGAGATGCACGGCCTCGTGGCGGGTGGAGCCCTGTTGCTTCATGGCCTCATAGAAATGGAGGACTTCCCGGGGTTTCCCTTTTTCAATCTGGTCCTCCACCGTCATGTGGATCAGAACGTGGAACAGGGGGCCGATGTCCTCTTCGGCGGACGGATTCGTCCGCGCTTTTTCCAGGGCCTCGGTGAAGATTTCCTTGTGTTCTTCCATGATCCGGGCGATTTTCCGCTCCCCCGGTTCAAGATGGATGCTTTCCCCTCTTCGGACTTTTTCCCACAGCTCCATCCAGGGCGACAGAGGAAGTTCCTTCCATTCGCTTCCCGGGGCCTCTTCCGTGCGGTCCGTCTCTCCGTCATCGGGCAGCACGGCCTCCAGGCGTTTCCGGGGATCGGAGAACAGGATTTCGTTTTTGTTGAAACATTCCGGATCGAATGCATCGCCCGCCCATTCCAGGGCTTCCTCGTACTGTTCGTCCGACGGATCTTCCAGGACTTTCAACAGATTGGCGTATCCCCAGGGACCGCCGCAGTCCTCCGGTGGCGTGGACCGCCGCCCGGCGATGCAGCGGGGATAGAACTCCCGGTCGTCCCGGGGCAGGGTTTTTTCATAGACGACGTCGTGTTCCCAGTCGTCCCCGGGGTCATAGACGTAGCAGGCCCTGGGGTGGAGTGAAGAAAAGTATTCGGCGATCTTTTTCTTCCATCCGGGCTGGATGCCGCGGGAACCCCACTCGTCGTCGGGGATTCCGATGGTCTCGAGGGTTCCTGTCGCCGGGTTCGTCACCTGGAAGGAGTGGAGGTGGGAATCGAGCCACCCCATGGCGTCCTGGATGGCCACGTGAAGATCCCAGAAGGAATAGGTTTCCGGAACCTGGATTCTTCTCCAGACGGGCGGACGGATTCCCTTGAGCGTGATCTTGAACTGATACACTTCCAGGCTTCGCTTCGCCATGTTTGTTCTCCCTTTCCCGTTACTGCAGATCTTTTCGATTCTTTTCATTGATTTGTCAACGAAAAAAACCCGGCGGAAACAGGCGTCCGGATCCTTCCGCAGCCCCGGTTTCCCCCATCCGTTTTCCCATGGTGTCCCGGACGTTCCTGTGATAAGCTGACGCACCCCGGAAGGGTGCTGTCCTCATTACGGAAAAGAAACCAAAGGCCATGAGCAATCCCCATCGTTTCATGCCCGTCGTCGCCATTCTCCTTCTTTCATCCATCTGGGGCTACAACTGGGTGGTCATGAAACTTGCCCTCCGTTTCATGGGGCCTTTCGATTTCAACGCCGTCCGGATGGTTCTCGGCGCCCTGGTCCTTATGGGATTCATGCTCTGGAAGGGCATATCTCTGCGGCCGGGAAACGTCCTTCTCACGTTGCTCCTGGGGATTTCCCAGGGCGCGGCGGGGACCGGTCTCATTTTATGGGCCCTGGTGAGCGGAGGCGCGGGGAAGACGGCGATTCTCGTTTACGCCATGCCTTTCTGGATCATGATTCTCGCGTGGGTCTTCCTGGGGGAGAAGATCCGCGGTCTTTACTGGCTCCCGGTGATCGCTTCCGTAGCGGGCCTTTTCTTCCTCCTGGAACCGTGGTCTCTCCATGGATCCTTCTTCAGCAAGGTGCTTGCCGTCGTTGCCGGGGTGTTCTGGGCGGTGGGGGCGATCCTCATCAAGATGCTCCAGGAGAAGCCGGACTTTGATCTCGTCTCGGTGACCACCTGGCAGACCGCTTTTGCTGCGCTGCCCCTGACGGTGGCGGCGGTTCTCATTCCTTCCAGGCCGGTCGAGTGGACGCCCTTTCTCATGGGCGCCATGGCCTACAACGGCATCGTGGTCTGCGCCGCCGCCTTTCTTCTTTGGACCTATGTGATCCGGAAGCTTCCGGCGGGGATCGGGGGCATGGGGCTTCTGGCCACGCCGATCATCGGGATGGCGTCCGCGTGGATTCAACTGGGGGAGCATATCAACCGCTGGGAGGCCGTGGGAATCGTCCTGCTCCTTTCGGCCCTGGCGTTTCTCACCTGCCTGAGGGCCCGGGAGAATCGACGGGTGGTCCCGATGATCGTTCAGGAGTGACCTGCTCTTCCGTGTCCTCGGGAAAAGGCTCTTTCCGGTCCAGCACCTCCCGGATCTTTTCCGAGAGAGAGGCCCGCGTGAAAGGCTTCTGCAGGAAGGCCGCGCAGCCCTCTTTCAGGACCGACCAGGCCTGGTCTTCGATGCTGTACCCGCTGGAGAGGATGGCCCTGACGCCGGGGTTCATCGACTTGAGACGGCGGAAGGTCTCCTGGCCGCTCATGCCCGGCATGATCATGTCCAGGATGACGAGATCGATCCCGTTGCCCTGTTCCCCGTAGATTTTCAAGGCTGCAGCCCCGTTATCCGCGGTAAGGACCTGATAGCCGAGACTTTTCAGCATCTTTCCGGTGACTTCCTTGACGAAGACTTCATCGTCGACGACCAGGATGGTTTCCGACCCCCGTATGGGTTTGTCGTCATGTTCCCGGACTTCACGGACGTCACTCCCGGATGCGGGAATGTGGATGGTGAAGGTCGTTCCTTCCCCCTTTTTGCTCGAGACGTGGATCATTCCCTGGTGGCTGCTGACGATCCCGTAGACGCTGGCCAGGCCCAGCCCGGTGCCGCGGCCCATCTCCCGGGTGGTGAAGAAGGGCTCGAAAATCCGGGACAGGGTCTGTTCGTCCATTCCGACGCCCGTGTCGGTGACGGATATCCTCGCGTAGTCTCCCACCGGCAATCCGTGCAGGGCGGCGGCCTTGTCGTCCAGCGTCACGTTTCTTGTTTCCAGGAAAAGGTCCCCTCCGGAGGGCATGGCCTGCCACGCATTCACGTACAGGTTGATGAGGGCCTGCTCGATCTGCCCGCCGTCCGCCTCGATTGCCGTGAGGTCTTCCTCGAGATCGAAGTGAATGGAAATTTCTTTCCTGGTCCTTCCGAACAGGTTCAACGTCTTTCGGATCACGGCGTTCAGGTCGGTCGGCCTCACTTCATAACGCCCGCCCCGGGCGAAGGCCAGGAGCTGTCTGGTCAGGTCCGCTCCGCTTTTCACCAGATCCTCGATGCTTTTCAGCCGGTCCTGCTCCGGGGGGTCGGAATCGTCGCCGAGTCTCATGAGGGTGGCGTGTCCCTGGATTCCCATGAGAAGATTGTTGAAGTCATGGGCGATGCCGCCTGCCAGTGTTCCCATGGCCTCCAGGTTCCGCGCCCGGAGGAGCTGCTCCTCCATGTTCCTTCTTTCCGTGATGTCTCTTACGAAGTTGAGCGATGCCGGACGGCCCTCCCATGAGACCAGAACGGCGTTCAGTTCCACCCACAGCAAGTTTCCCCCGTGGTCTAAGATCCGAAAGACATAGTCCTGTGAAACGGTCTCCCCGCGCAGTCTTCTTTCGTACTTTTCCAAAACCATGTTCCTGTCCTCGGGATGAATGAGCCTTGAAAACGGCATCCTCCCGAGTTCCTCTTCCGAATATCCCGTGACGGCCAGGGTTTTCCGGTTGGGAAACTTGATGACGCCGTCCTGGGCGATGAAAATGGCCTCGTGGGAGTTCTGGACCAGGAGCCGGTATTTCTCTTCGCTCTCCCGGAGGGCCTCTTCGATGCGCTTCCTTTCGGTGATGTCGTTTCCGATGCACAGAAACTCCGCGACGTTTCCCGCCTCGTCCCGGACCGGCCGGACCGCCCAGGCGATCCACGCCCGTTCCCCCGGCGGAAGGGTGATCTCGTTGACGTAATTGGCATACCCCTCGGGGCGGGTGGAGAGATCCTCGATGATCCGTTTCATGTCCCGGCCCTCGGGTTCCCGCTCCGTGACAAAGGTCCCGATGATGTTTTGCCCGAGAATCGCCTTTCCGGGGACCTGGAAAAAAGACTCGGCGAATTCGTTGATGAAGGTGATGTTTCCCTGCCTGTCCATCCGCAGAATGATGCTGTTCGAGTGCTCCACCAGGTCCCTGTACTGTTCCTCGCTTTTCCTCAGGTCTCCCATCGCCCTGGAAAGTTCCGCCGTCTTCTCGATGACTTTCTTCCGGAGAAGATGATTCCAGGCCATGAGCAGAAGAAACAGGGCCGCCGCAAGAACGGCGGCGAGGAAACCGTACCGAAGGTATTTTTCGTAGGAGAGCCCGATGCCGTACCAGCGTTTGTCGATTGCGTTGTATTCCGAGGGGGTGATCCGGGAGAAGCCTGCCTCGACCAGCGACAGAAGGTCATGATTCCCTTTCCGCACCGCCCTGTGAAATTCGCCGGTATAGAGGGGTTCGGTGAACCGAAACTGTTCATGGAGGCCGGTTTTATACAGGAAATAAAGGGCCGGCGGTTTGTCGATCACAAAAGTGGTGATTCTCCGGTTTTTGCAGGCTTCGATGATGGACTCGTAACTGTTGAATTCCACGAGGTCCGTGATGCCCTGCCGCCGGAGAAAATCGATGGCGGCATCCCCCGCCTTCACGGCCACGAAGAACCCTTTCAGGGACGGGGCGCCGGATATTCCGGGGATGTCCCTGTGAAAGAAGATGGGGACGTCGATTCTCGTGTAAGGTTTTGAAAAATCGTAGATTTTCGATCGCTCTTCATTGAAGAAAAGCGTGTCGATGACGTCAAAACCCCCCTTTTTCATCCTGTCCTGGGCTTCGCCCCAGTCCATGGCGGAGATCTCCGCCCGGATGCCCGTCTTCTTCTCCCAGAGCCGCCACTGGTCGATGAGGATGCCCTCGATTTCTCCGTTGCCGCTGGAAAAGACGTAAGGGGGGTAGTTGTTGTCCATGACGACCCGGACGACCCGCTTCAGGGCCGTCCCGTCGTCGGGACGGGCGGGAGCCGCCGGCGCAAAAATGATTGCCGCGGCGATTGCAGCGATGAGGAGGCATGGTCCGGCGAGGGTGCGTTTCCGATATCCTTCGGCTTTCGATCCGGCCACGTCGGGATCCTGTCCGCGGGACTTCCCGCTCTTTTCTTACCCCTGCGCCGCGGCATGCGCTTCGTAAAAGCGGCGCCTCAAGATTTTCTTTCCACGGCCCGTCACCGACATCTTCCCGATCCGGCCGATTTCGTTATCCTTAATGCAGATGATGACGATAAACGCGGGAATTGTCAATCACATTGAGAAGATCATCTCCCGGAAACGCATGCGTTTCCGTCCGGACAGGGAGCGCTCCGGGATTTCATCTCTGGAATTCCTTTATTCCCTGCCGTCGCCCGGCCCGCGGCGACGTCCGAGGAGCACAAGCAATCCCCCGGCGATGGCCAGCAGCACCCCGGGCATCAGAAAGAAATAAGGCAGGGCGAACAGGAGCCCGCCCGGTGGCCAGCTTAAGGCTCCGAGAACGACCAGCGCGGCGCCCGCGGCCAGGAAGAACCATCCGATGCCCCTGAGCACCCCTTGCATGTGCGCGTCCTTTCGAGTTCCGTGTGACCGTCCGGCGATTTCGATGGTCCCCGGGACCGGTGGAACTGTCCGGCCGCTTACGTGCCCCGGATCAATCCTTGCCGAATTCGTGAGAGGTCGACGCAACGCTTTTTTCTAATGGACTTTTTTGAAGCCGTCAATCCTTGAAAAAACCGAGATCCCTCAATCTGAAAAAGCACCGGGCCGTCATCGCCGCGTCGGTTTCCGCGTTGTGCAGGCTTTTGATCGAGGTTTCATCGGGAACGATGCCTGCTGGATCTCCGGGACCGAAACAATTCCGGTAAAGCTCCGTCAGCGTGGGCCATTTGTATTTGCCTCTCCGCAACGACGGGATCTTGCAGAAGTCCGCCCCCCTCTTCATGGTGCAGATCAGCCTGCTGCCGGGAAAATCCCATAGAAGGCCGTTTCTCAAAAAATCGCAACGCAAGATGGGGATATCGAAATCCACGTTGTGGGCGATGAGATATTCCGCATTGTCGACGGCCTTATTGAATATGGCATATACGTATGCGGGCTCCAATCCCTGTTCGAGCATCATCTCCGTGGTGATTCCGTGTATTCTCACCGCGTCGGCGGGAATCTCCACGGGCTGTTTCAAATAGAAGCTTCCGCGCTCGATAAGCCTGTGCTCGTCGTCGAATAACAGCCATGCGATCTGAACGACGTGGGGCCAGTTTCGAAAATCGTCCGGGGGGGCGAATCTATTGATCGGAAGCCCGGTGGTTTCCGTGTCGAACACGAGATATTTCCCGGCCGTTTTTGCCGAATCCTCGAATGCGGACTGCATGTCCATACGTTTCTCCATGAAATAACCCTGTCCCCGCACACTTCGTGTCACACAACAAATGACAACCGGGTAACTGGATTCTCATATCGCGTCAAGTAAGTTTTATCAAGACTTACATGGGGTAATGCTGAAATTACGGATGAGGTCCCCGTGAGAACTGCTCAATGAAGCCAAGAGTTCTTCAATTGGGAAGTTGAAGGATTCTCTCCCAAAAAAGAAGCAAAATGACGTTGGAAGAGCGGGGAAAACGGGGAAGCGGCCGGAAAAGTGAAAAAAGGACGGCCATAAGATATCGAGTTGAAAAAACAGGGGTTAGAGAATGTCTCTAACCCCATCTTTTTCCTGGTGGGTCAGGGCAGAATCGAACTGCCGACACCTGGATTTTCAGTCCAGTGCTCTACCGACTGAGCTACCGACCCGTGTTCCTTTGAGGGAATGGATCATAAAACCGGAGGGGCTTTTTTGTCAAGCGATTTTTCACGATTTTCGCGGTCCGGAACCATGCCGGGCCGTGTTCACGGGGCGGACACGACCCACTGCGCTTCCATTGCGGCGGGGGGCGCCGTTCTTTGCTTCCGGACCCGGACCACGACGGTCCCGGCGATCTTGTCGTGCCAGCCCTGCTTCCGCTGGTCCACGGCAACCCAGAGAAAACCGAGCAGGAAGGAAAGCGCCGACACGGCATATCCCGCCCATCGCAGAAAGGCGGTCCCCGGCGTGATGGGCAGGCCGTCGGTTCGGAGCACCCGGAGACCGAAAAGGCGCTTCCCCGGCGTCCGGCCCAATGTTCCGTGAAAATAGGTGAAATAGGCCATGTTCAGGATCAGCGTCATTCCCTCGTAGGACGCGAAAAGACGGAGTCCCCCCGCTCCCTCGGTGGAATCGGCAAGGGCGAGCCAGGAGACCCCCTCGATGCCGAGGATCCTGACGCTGATGAAAAAAATGATGCCGTAAAAGACGGCCAGGACGACCTGATCGGCGAGGAAGGCCGCGGTCCTCCGGAAAAAGCCGCCGTACCGGACGTCATTCATGGGTCGTCCTTTCGGAAAAGAAATCCATCTCGTACTGGAGGATGGAGAGAACGGCCAGCGGTGCCGTTTCGGTGCGCAGAATGTTGGGGCCGAGGGTCACCGGGACAAAGCCCGCCGCCGCCGCCCGGTCGATTTCATCGGCGGAAAACCCCCCTTCCGGACCCACGACGACGAAAAACCGGGTCCGGCCTTCCACCCGTCCTCCCCGCAGAAGGGTCTTGAGGGAGCGCTCCCTCTCCTCTTCCCACAGGACGATTCCGAGGTCCTCCGCGCCGCGGGCGCCGAGCATTTCCTCGTAGGACAGGATCTCCCCGACTTCCGGGACCACCGACCTCCCGCACTGCCGGGCCGCCTCCACGGCGATCCGCCGCCACCGGGCCAGGCGGTTTTCCCTTTTTCCCGCGTCGGGCCGGGGGATGGAGCGGGAGGAAAGGAAGGGGAGGATCCGGGCCGCTCCCAGCTCGGTGGCCTTCCGGACGATGAAATCCATTTTGTCCGTTTTTGGGAGGGACTGGGCCAGGGTGATCCCTCCGGGGGAAGGGACGGGGTCCTCTTTTTTCAGAATCCGCAGGGAGGCTTCTCCCGGGCCGTACGCTTCGACCACGGCCCTCCATTCGCCCCCTCTCCCGTCGAAGAGACCGATCTCCCGTCCCGGCCGGACCCGCAGGACCGATTTCAGGTAGTGTACGGTCTCCCCCTCGACGCGCACCGTCGTTTCACCCGAAGCCGGCCCGGGGTGGAAAATCCTGGGCAGACTCAAGGGGTTTCGCTCCTCTTTTTGAAGATGAAGCAGACCCACTCCTTTTCCTTGAGGACCTGGTGGGAGACGACGCCTTCCTGCATGAGAAACGTCTCCTCAACCAGGGGGGCGTCTTTTTCGATGATTCCCGAGAGAATGAGGTACCCCCCGTTTTCCAGCATTCCGAAGAGATGGGACCGGATGGGCAGGAGGGTGGGTGCCGTCAGATTTGCCACGATGAGGTGGAACCGGCCCTGGAAGGTCGTTACGTCCCGGTTCAGGATTTCGATCCGGTCCCTCACCCGGTTGATGTCGGCATTCTGTTCCGCGATTTCCACGGCCTTGAGGTCGAGGTCTACGGCCACCACCTGGTGCGCCCCGAGTTTTGCCGCCGTGATGGCCAGAATGCCCGTTCCCGTTCCCACGTCAAGAACGGACCATTTCTCGAAGGACCGGTCCTTCGGGAGCAGATCCTCCATGGCGTTGATGCACATCCGGGTGGAGGGATGCTGCCCCGTCCCGAAGGCCATTCCGGGGTCGATGTCGATGACGATGTCCCGGCCGACCGGCGCGTACCGTTCCCAGGTGGGCTTGATGACGATGTCGCGGCTGATGCGCAGGGGCTTGAAGTATTTCTTCCACTGCTCCTCCCAGCCGGGATCGGCGATGGCTTCCGTGTTCATGACCGGCGCGTCGAGGCCGGGAAAAAGCTCGGAGAGGCTTGTCAGATATCGGGCCAGGACGTCGAGTTTCCCGGATACGCCTTCCACATCGGCGAAGTAGGCCTTGATATCCCCCCTGGTTTCCCCCTCCTCGATGTCATCGAAGGTGTCCACCACCGTTTCTTCCTGGATGACCCCTTGGGACCCCAGGTCGGTGATGAAGCTGGAGATGGCGTCCGACAGTTCGGCGGGTGCGGTCACCCTCACCTCGATCCAGTGTTCCCTGGTCTCCGGCATGAAACCGTCCTTTCTCTCGAGTGATGGATCCGGTTCAAAGTGCTGCAACATTTCCCGGCCGGCGGGGCGGCATCCGTTCCGGACGGGCCGCCTCCTCCGGAAATGGAAGCTCCTTGAGTTTTGCCACCTATCGTGGTAACAAATCTATCTTTCTATCGAACCGCGGCCCGAAGGAAGCCGATGCCCGTAAAATACTACCCCGTTTGTCTCGACATTTCAAACAGGAAATGCGTCGTCGTCGGCGGCGGAGACGTGGCGGAGCGTAAAGTGCTCCATCTCCTCGAATGCGGCGCGGCGGTGGACGTCGTCGGGATGACGCTCACGGATGCGTTGAAAACGATGGCCGGCTCGGGCCGGATCGGGTGGATCGAAGCGCCTTACGAGGACCGCTTTCTGGAAGGGGCCTTTCTGGCCATCGGGGCCACCGACCGGACGGAAGTGAACCGGCGGGTGTACGAGGACGCCCGGAAACGGGGGATCCTCGTGAATGTGGTGGATGTGCCGGCCTGCTGCGATTTCATCGTCCCCTCCGTCGTCCGGCGGGGGGATCTGACCGTGGCCGTTTCCACCGGTGGCAGAAGTCCCGCCCTGGCGAAGAAAATCCGGGAGGACCTGGAGACCCGCTACGGGCCCGAGTACTCCGATTTTCTCCGGATCATGGGAAAGATCCGGGAAAAGATCGTCGGATCGGGTAAGGGATCCGAATCGAACCGGCGGGTCTTCGAGGAGATCCTCCGGTCCCCGCTTCTGGAATGCATCCGGGAAGGCCGATGGGACGATGCCCGGAAGCTGGTCCGGGAGTATGTGGGGGAAGACGTTTCCTTGGATTGATGATGGAACCCTGGTTGTTCAAAGCGGCGCTTTTCGGGTATCTGCTGAGCACGGGGGGCTACCTCGCCTCCATCGTGGTCCGGAGGGTCATCGTTGCACGGGCCTCCACATGGCTTCTTTTCGCGTCCTTCTCCATCCACACCCTGTTCATGGCGCTGCGCTGGTGGACGGGGGGACACGGACCGGTGGTGAACGTGTACGAATCCCTTTCGTTTCTGGCCTGGGCTGTCACCGGCGGGTATCTCGTGTTTCAGACGATGACGAAAACCCGTGTCCTGGGGGCTTTCGTCGCGCCCCTCTCCTTTCTCCTCATGACGATCACCTCGGCGGGGATCACCGGGGAGAACGTCGTCCCCGACATTCTAAGGGGATACTGGGTGCCCGCCCACGTGATCTTCACCCTGACGGGGGAGGCCCTCCTGGCCCTTGCCTGTCTTGCCGGGGCCATGTATCTCCTCCAGGACCGGGCCCTGCGGAACAAGAAGGCGTTCCGGTTCAGCCGGTTTCTCCCCCCCCTCCGGGACCTGGACCGGATCAATCATCTCGCCGTTCTCTGGGGGTTCGTCGCCTTCACCGCCGGGATCCTGGCGGGGGCCGTGTGGGCGGGGGCCGTGTGGGGGCGGCCCTGGCAGTGGGACCCCAAGCAGGTGTTTACGTTTCTTGCGTGGATGCTTTACGTTCTTCTGGTACACCAGCGCCTTGCCATAGGCTGGAAGGGAAGGAAGGCGGCCCTTCTCTCCATCCTGGCCCTTGCCGTCCTCCTCTTCTCCCTCGCCGGCGTCCATGCGTTTTTTACGACCGTCCATGATTTTTCATGAGAAGATGCAGATCGTTCTCGTCGGAATGAATCACAAGACGGCGCCCCTGGCGATCCGGGAGCGGCTGGCGCTCTCCTGCGGCGATGCGTTGCGGGCCGTCGCGGATGTCCGCGGGATCCCGCAGGTGAACGAAGCCCTCTACCTTTCCACCTGCAACCGGGTGGAAGTCCTGGCCCATCTGAAGGAAGGGACGGCGGGGATCGACGCCCTCCGGTCGTTCATTCTCGCCCACGGGAACCTGTCTCCGGATGAACTGGAAGAATGCCTCTATGTGTACAGGGACGACAAGGCGGCGCGGCACCTGTTCCGGGTTGCGGCGAGCCTCGATTCCATGGTCATGGGCGAGCCCCAGATCCTGGGACAGGTGAAGGAGGCCTACCGGCAGTCGGTGCGGCAGGGGGCCTCGGGCATCCTGATCAACAAGCTCCTCCACCATGCCTTCCGGGTGGCCAAACGGGTGCGGACGGAAACCGCCATCGCGAGCAACGCCGTCTCGGTAAGCTACGCCGCCGTGGAGCTGGCGAAGAAAATCTTCGGCCGCCTGGAGGGGAAAACGATCCTCCTCGTCGGGGCGGGGGAGATGTCGGAACTCGCCGCGCGACACCTCCTGAAGAACGGCGCCGGAAAGATCGTCGTGGTGAACCGGACCCTGGAGAACGCCGTCCGCCTTGCCGAGGAGTTTCAGGGGGTTCCCGAGGAATTCGACCGGCTCGAGGAGCAGCTCGAGGAAGCGGACATCGTCATCAGCTCCACCGGCGCCTCCGGGTACGTCGTCACGGAGGCCATGGTCCGCGCAGCCCTCCGGCGCCGGAAAAACCGGTTTCTGTTCCTCATCGACATCGCCGTCCCCCGGGACATCGACCCGGCCGCGGGAGAGATCGACAACGTCTATCTTTACAACATCGATCACCTCCAGGAAATCGTGGACGGAAACATGAAGACCCGCATGCGGGAGGCGGAAAAGGCGGAACGGATCGTCGAGGAGGAAACCCTCCGTTTCACCGAATGGCTGAACACCCTCGAGGTGGTTCCCACCATCCGGTCCCTGAAGGACCGGGCCGACGCGATCATCGGCGGGGAAATCGAGAAATCCCTCTCCTGGATCCGGGATCTTCGCGATGCGGACCGGGAGCGGGTGGAGATCCTTGTCCACTCGGTGGTGAACAAGATGCTTCACGACCCGCTGACCAGCCTGAAGGACGCGAGCCAGGACGACGGGGTGCTGGCCTATGTCGCGGCGGTGCGGGACCTCTTCCGCCTCGACGGGGCCGGAAAATCCAGGGGGCATCGCGGGAAAAAGGACGAAAAGGGAACAAAGGAGGAGCCATCATAAAAGACGTCATCCGCATCGGAACGAGGGGAAGCCGTCTGGCGCTCCGGCAGACGGAACTCGTCGGGAACGAGCTGAGGAAGCGGCATCCGGACGTGACGCTGGAGATCGTCCCCATCAAGACACAGGGGGACAAGCTCCAGGACGTGGCCCTGGTCCGCATGGGCGGGAAGGGGGTTTTCGTCAAGGAAATCGAGGAGGCCCTCATGGCCCGCGAAATCGACATGGCCGTGCACAGCATGAAGGACGTGCCCTCGGAACTCCCGGACGGGCTGGAGATCGGGGCCGTTCCCCGGCGCGAGGATCCCCGGGACGTGCTCGTCTCCCGGGAGGGGAAAAAACTGGAAACCCTTCCCAAAGGGGCGCGGATCGGCACGGGTTCCATGAGAAGGACCATGCAGCTCCTCCACCTTCTCCCGGACCTGGAAGTGGTGCCCATCCGGGGGAACCTGGACACCCGGCTGAAGAAGATCGAACGGGAGGACCTGGACGGGATCATCGTCGCCGCCGCGGGGATGCGGCGGATGGGGCTTGCCGGGGAGATCGCCCAGTACATCCCGGTGGAGTGGATGATCCCCCCGGCGGGCCAGGGGGCCCTGGGGATCGAGATCCGGAAGGGGGACGGGGACATCATGGAGCGGATCGCCTTTCTCCACCATGGGGACACGGCGGCCGAGGTCTTCACGGAGCGGGCCTTCCTGGCCCGGATGGGCGGGGGGTGCCAGGTGCCCCTGGCGGTCCACGCCCGGAAGCAGGGCGACCGCCTGATCGTAATGGGGCTCCTCGGCAGCGTCGACGGGCGGGTGGTCCTGACCGAGGAGGTCCGGGGCGAAGCCGGGGAGGGCGTTGCAATGGGAAAACAACTGGCGGAACGGATTCTGTCCAAAGGGGGGCAGGCGATCCTGGACGCTTTTTACTCATGACGGCGGGAGACGGCGGATTGGAAACACGGGATCGGAAGATGGTGTACCTCATCGGCGCAGGGCCTGGGGACCCCGGCCTCATCACCCTCCGGGGGGTGGCGTGCCTGAAGGAGGCCGACGTGGTGGTGTACGATTACCTGGTGGACCGGGAAATCCTCCGCCACGCCCGGCCGGCCGCCCGGTTCATCTATGTGGGAAAGCAGGGCAGCGACCACACCGTCACCCAGGACAGGCTGAACGAAATCCTCGTGGAGGAAGCGCGCCTGGGCCGGGTCGTGGCCCGGCTGAAGGGGGGAGACCCCTTCATCTTCGGGCGCGGGGGAGAGGAGGCGGAGGTGCTTTTCGAAAACGGCATCCCCTTCGAGGTCGTCCCCGGGGTGACGTCGGCCGTCTCCGTTCCCGCCTATGCGGGGATCCCTCTCACCCACCGGGAGTTCACGTCCTCCGTCGCCTTCGTCACCGGCCACGAGAACCCGGACAAGGCGGAAAGCCGGATCCGCTGGGACAGCCTGGCGGCCGTCGAGACCCTGGTGTTTCTCATGGGCGTGAAGAACCTGGGGCGGATCGCCGCGAACCTCAGGGACCACGGCAAGCCCGGAAAAACCCCCTGCGCCCTCATCCGGTGGGGGACGACGGCGGACCAGGAGACCGTCACGGGCACCCTCGACGACATTGAAGCGAAGGCCCGGGAACGGGGGATCGCCCCGCCGGCCGTCCTGGTCGTCGGGGAGGTGGTCCGGCTCCGGGAGAAGATGAACTGGTTCGAAACGAAGCCCCTTTTCGGAAAGGGCGTGGTCGTCACGAGACCGGCGGAGCAGTCGGAGGAAATGGCCCGCCTCCTCGCGGGCGAAGGGGCCCGGGTGATCCGCTTCCCGACCATACGGATCGTCGAGACGGAGGAAAAAGGGGCCCTCGACGGCGCTCTCGACCGGCTGGAGGGATACCGCTGGGTCGTCTTCACGAGCGCCAACGGCGTCCGCTTTTTCCTGAAGGGGCTGGCGGAGCGGGGAAAGGACCTCCGGGCGCTCCATGGAACGCGGGTGGCCGTCATCGGCCCCGCCACGGCGGAGAAGCTGCGGCGGCACGGCATCGCGGCGGACCTCGTTCCCGAGACCTTCATTTCCGAGGGGATCCTGGAGGCGTTCCGGGGGATCGATCTCGCGGGCGCCCGGGTGCTTCTTCCCCGGGCTAAGGAAGCCCGGGACGTTCTTCCCGAGGGCCTGGCGGCAAGGGGCGCCGCCGTGGACGTGGTGCCCGTCTACCGGACCGTCCGGGCGGACACGGACCGGTCCGTCCTGGAGGGGGAGATCGAAAAAGGGAGGGTGGACGTCCTCACCTTCACCAGCCCCTCGACAGTGAAGCACTTTTTTGCCATCATGGGAGAAGGGTTCGCCGTTCCCCGGGGCGTCCGGGTGGCGTGCATCGGGCCGGTCACGGCGGCGGCCCTCGAAAAGAGGGGCGTCCCCGTGGACATTGTCCAGGAGCCCTACTCGGTGCCGGGCCTTGTGGAGGCCCTGAGAAATCTGTTCCGGAGGGAGGACGGCCGGTGATCGGCATATCGAAATTGTACTGCGGGTCCGTGGAACCCTCCGACGTGATCCGGTACGGCGCCGAATCGGGGAAGCTCCCCTCCCACCTTCTCCAGTTCTCAAAGGACAAGAAGCCCGTCGTCGTCTGGAACGTGACCCGCCGGTGCAATCTCCGGTGCGTCCACTGCTATGCCGCGTCGAAGGACCTGGATTACGGGAACGAACTGACCACGGAGGAAGGAAAGGCCCTTCTGTCGGACCTTGCCGCCTTCGGGTCCCCGGTGGTCCTCCTTTCCGGTGGGGAACCCCTGGCGCGGAAGGACCTGGCCGACCTTGCCCGGTTCGCCGCGGACCGGGGGATGCGGGTGGTCATCTCCACGAACGGCACCCTCATCACCCGGGAGAAGGCGGCGGAATTCCGGAGCATCGGCCTTTCCTACGTCGGGGTGAGCCTCGACGGGACGCGGGACGTCCATGACCGGTTCCGGGGGAAGACGGGGGCCTTCGACGAAGCCATACGGGGCATCCGCTTTTGCCGGGAGGCGGGGATCAAGGTGGGGATCCGGTTCACCGTGAACCGCAGGAACGCGGGCGAGATCCCGAAGATGTTCGACCTCATCGAAAAGGAGGACATCCCCCGGGCCTGTTTCTATCATCTCGTCTACTCCGGCCGGGGGTCCGCCCTCATCGGGGAGGCCCTCACCCACGGGGAGACCCGGCGGGTGGTCGACGGCATCCTGAACCGCACGGCGGACCTGTTCCGGCGGGGACAGGCCAGGGAGATCCTCACCGTGGACAACCACGCCGACGGCCCGTACCTCTACCTACGCCTTCTCCAGGAGGACCCGGCCCGGGCGAAGGAGGTCCTGGAGCTTCTCCGGATGAACGAGGGGAACAGCTCGGGGCGGGGCATCGGGTGCGTGAGCTGGGACGGCGACGTCCACCCGGACCAGTTCTGGCGGAACCACACCTTCGGGAACGTCCGGGAGAGGCCTTTCAGCGAGATCTGGGAGGACCGGTCCATCGGGCTTCTGTCGAAACTGAAGGAAAGGACGCATCACGTGAAGGGCCGGTGCGCGGCGTGCCGGTGGCTTTCCGTGTGCGGCGGCAACTTCCGGGCCCGGGCGGAGGCCGTGACGGGTGATCCCTGGGCGGCCGACCCGGCCTGCTACCTCACGGACGAGGAGATCCGCCGCGAGGGGGAATGAGCCCGGCGCCGTCCGGGGGTGTCTGACGAGAAACCAGGACTTGACGAACTCGTACAAAAGCCGAATCTACACTTTTTCGAACGGCAAAGTAAAAAGCTCCATAGGCAAGGCGCCCGAATCCCGAGGAATGAAGCGTACTGATGGTACGCTAAAGGGTCGAGGGAAGAAGGGCAACGCAGCATATGGACTTTTTACGAAGCCGTCAGCACTGGAAGGAGAACGTCCATGCAGTATCCCGACTACAGGCCTAGAAGGCTGAGAGCGAACGAGAATTTCAGGAGAATGATCCGGGAAACGAGGCTGTCCGTCGACCAGTTCGTCCAGCCCTTCTTCGTGGTTCCCGGGAAGAGCGTGAAGAAGCCCATCGCCTCTATGCCCGGGAACTTCCAGCTCTCCGTGGACCATCTCGTGAAGGAGGTGAAGGCGACGAAGGATCTGGGGATCCCCGCGGTCCTCCTCTTCGGAATTCCGGACAAGAAGGACGAACTCGCCACGGGGGCCTTCGTGAAGGACGGGATCGTCCAGACGGCGGTGAAGGCGATCAAGGACAAGGTGCCCGACATCCTCGTCATCACCGATGTGTGCCTGTGCGAGTACACGAGCCACGGCCACTGCGGGATGCTGGACGGAAATGAAGTGGACAACGACGCCACACTCGAGGTCCTCGGGGAGACCGCCGTCTCCCACGGCAGGGCCGGTGCGGACATGGTGGCCCCGTCGGCGATGATGGACGGGCAGGTCACGGCGATCCGGGAGGCCCTCGACGAGGCGGACCTGGACCGCATCCCCATCATGGCCTACTCGGCCAAGTACGCCTCCTGCTTCTACGGGCCCTTCCGGGAGGCCGCCGAGAGCGCCCCACAATTCGGGGACCGTAAGGCCTATCAGATGGACCCGGCCAACGGCGACGAAGCCATCCGGGAAATGACCCTCGACGTGGAGGAGGGGGCGGACATCCTCATGGTGAAACCGGCCCTCCCCTACCTGGACGTCATCTGCCGGGCCCGGCAGGAGTTCGACCTCCCCATCGCCGCCTACAACGTGAGCGGCGAGTTCGCCATGATCAGGGCGGCGGCGAACCTGGGGTGGCTCGACGGCGAGCGGGCCATGATGGAGGCCCTTCTCTCCATCCGGCGGGCCGGCGCCGACATCCTCATCACCTATTTCGCCAGGGAGGCCGCCCGGCTTCTCTCGAAAGGCTGAGCATGCCCGATTCGAAAAACGACGGCCGGCTGCTTTCCCACCCCCTGCGGATGGTGGCCTGGGAAGTCACCCGGAGCTGCAACCTTTCGTGCCTCCACTGCAGGGCCTCGGCGGAAAAGGGGCCCTACCCGGACGAGTTCGACACGGCGGCCTGCCGCGCCCTTCTGGACGACATCGCCTCCTTCGCCGGCCCCGTGATCATCCTGACGGGGGGCGAACCCCTCCTCCGGCCCGATCTTTTCGAACTGGCCTCCCATGGGACGGACCGGGGGCTTCGCATGGTGCTCGCTACGAACGGCACCCTGGTGGATGAAAGGACGGCGGAAAAAATCCGGGATTCGGGCATCCGCAGGGTGAGCATCAGCCTCGACGGTTCCGACGCCTCCCGCCACGACGCCCTCCGGACCGTGCCCGGGGCCTTCGACGGGGCCATGGGCGGCATCGACTCGCTCCGGAAGGCGGGAGTGGAATTTCAGGTGAACACCACGGTGACCCGGCGGAACCTGTCCGACCTGGAACGGATTCTCGACCTCGCCGTCTCCCTCGGCGCGGCGGCCCACCACCTCTTCCTCCTCGTCCCCACGGGGCGGGGGCGGGAGATGGCCGACGAGGAGATCTCGCCGGAGGAGTACGAAAAAACGCTCCGGTGGTTTCTCGACAGGGAAGACCGGGTTCCCGTCGAACTGAAGGCGACCTGCGCGCCCCACGCCTTCCGGATCCGGCGGCAGCTCGGGAAGCAGAGAAAAACGGCGGCGGCGCACCCCCCGGGCTTTATCCGGGGTCCGGAGCTGACGCCGAGGGGGTGCCTCGGGGGGATCAGCTTCTGTTTCATCTCCCACGTGGGCACGGTACAGCCCTGCGGCTACCTGGAGGTGGACTGCGGGCGGATTCCCGAGCGGCCCTTCCGGGAGATCTGGGAGCATTCGGCCGTCTTCGGGAGACTGCGGAACCCCCGCCTCTACGGCGGAAAATGCGGCCGGTGCGAATTTCTCCGGGTCTGCGGCGGCTGCCGGGCCCGGGCCTACGAGGCGACGGGGGACTATCTCGCCGAGGAGCCCCTGTGCGTTTACGAACCGGGGCGGAAGGCCTGATCCCGCCCGGTGGGCAGAGAACCCATGGACGAACTGGACAGAAGGATCCTGAACGAGATCCAGAAGAACTTCCCCATCGTTTCCGATCCCTGGGAGGAGGTGGGGGCGCGGCTGGGCGTCTCCGGGGACGAGGTCTTCTCCCGGGTGAAGCGGCTCGCGGAGGGGGGTCTGATCCGGAGGATCGGCGCCGTCTTCGATCCGGGGAAACTCGGCTTCGCGAGCACCCTTTGCGCCGCCCGGGTGCCGGGGGACCGGCTGGAGGCCTTCGTCCGGACGGTCAACGCCTTCGAGGGGGTGACCCACAACTATGAAAGGGACGACGCCTGGAACGTGTGGTTCACCGTGATCGCCCCGTCGGAAGAGGAACTGGACCGCGTTCTCGGGGAGATCCGCGGGAAAACCGGGATTCGGGAAATCCTCGACCTGCGCTCCACGCGGAAATTCAAGATCGACGCCACGTTCGAACTGTGATGAAGTCGTAAAAAGGCCAATTCAACACTTTTTCGAACGGCAAAGGAAAAAGCTCCATAGGCAAGGCGCCCGAATCCCGAGGAATGAAGCGTACTGATGGTACGCTGTAGTGACGAGGGAAGAAGGGCAACGCAGCATATGGACTTTTTACGAAGCCGTCAACTGTGAGGGGGGACCATGACCATGGAACAGGAAAAACCCGTTCTCTATCTCGTGGACGGGAGCAACCATGTTTACCGGGCGTTCCACGCCACGCCGCCCCTCACCACGTCGAAGGGCTTCCCCACGAACGCCATCTACGCCTTCACCAACATGCTCCTCAAGGTGATCCGGGAGAAGGCGCCCGAATACATGGCCGTGGTTTTCGACGTGAAGGGCCCCACCTTCCGCCACGAGGCCTACGAGGACTACAAGGCGACCCGGAAGCCCATGCCGGACGAACTATCCCAACAGCTTCCCCCCATCCGGGACCTCGTCCGGGGGTTTTCCATTCCCCTCCTCGAACGGCAGGGCATGGAGGCGGACGACGTCATCGGCTCGATCGCCCGGCGGTTCGAAAAGGAGGGGGTCCGGGTGGTGATCCTTTCCGGGGACAAGGACTTCATGCAGCTCGTGTCGGACCGGATCGTCCTTCTGGACACGATGCGGGACCGTCTTTATGACGAGAAGGGCGTTCGGGAGCGCTTCGGCGTCGGCCCGGACAGGGTCGTGGACATCCTGGGCCTCACCGGGGACACGTCGGACAACGTGCCCGGCGTGCCGGGGATCGGCGAAAAGACGGCCCGGAAACTCGTCGATGAATACGGGGGAATCGAGGAGATCCTGAACCATGCCGAATCGATCCCCGGCCGGAGGGTCCGGGAGAATCTTCTGCAATATGCGGAACAGGCGCGGCTGAGCCGGGAACTGGTGACCATCCGGACGGACCTGGACGTGGGAGATGACCTGGAAGCCTTCCGCGTCGGCCCGCCGGACACCCCCGCCCTGCGGGACCTCTTCCGGGAGTTCGAGTTTTCCTCCCTTCTCCAGTCCCTGAAGGGGAGGGAGGAGGCGAAGCGGACCGATTTCCGGGTGCTCGCGGGGAAGGAAGACCTTTCCGGATTCATCCGGGAGGCCCGGGAGAAGGGTTCCTGCGCCGTTCACATGCTTCTCACCTCCCCCGATTCCATGGCGGCGGACCTCGCCGGGGTCGCCCTGTGCCTGGAGCCGGGAAAGGCGGTCTATCTTCCCGTGGGGAACGACGGCGGCGTGCCGGGCGGGGAATCCCTTCCGGAGGCCGTAAGGCCCCTCCTGGAGGACGGACGCATCGCCAAGTGGGCCCACGACGCGAAAAGCGCGGAGGTCTTCCTGGCCCGGAAGGGGATCGCCCTCGAGGGACTGGAAGGGGACACCATGGTGGCCGCCTACCTCCTCAATCCGACGAAGCGGGCCTTCGACCTTCCCGATCTTTCCATGGAATTCCTGAACCGGGAGGCGACGTCGCTGAAGGACATCGCCGGGAGCGGGGCCCGGGCCGTTCCCTTGGCAGAAATCCCCGCGGAAAAGCTCGGTTCCTACGCCTGCGAGTGTGCCGACCGGGTCCGGCGGCTTTCCCCCGTCCTGCTCGACCGGATGCGGGAGGACGGGTCGGACGATCTCTTCCACAAGGTGGAAATGCCCCTCGTCTCCGTTCTGGCGTCCATGGAACGCAAGGGGGTCCTCCTCGACGCCGGCCTCCTGAAGCAGATGTCGGCCGAACTCGGGGAACTCATGGCCCTCTCGGAGCAGAAAATCCATATTCTCGCCGGGGAGCCGTTCAACATCAACTCGCCGAAGCAGCTCCAGGAGATTCTTTTCGTGAAGCTGAAACTTCCCAGGGGCAGGAAGATCAAGACGGGACACTCGACGGACGTGGACGTCCTCACCTGGCTGGCCCAGTCCTACGAACTCCCGGCGGAGATCCTCGCTTACCGGAGCCTCATGAAGCTCAAGTCCACCTACGTGGACGCGCTGCCGCTTATGGTGAACCCGGAAACGGGGCGGCTCCACACGTCCTTCAACCAGACCGCCACCGCTACGGGACGGCTGTCGAGCAGCAACCCGAACCTCCAGAACATCCCCGTCCGGACCCTGGAGGGGAAGCGGATCCGCCAGGCCTTCGTCGCCTCGCCGGGGCACGTCCTTCTTTCCGCCGACTACTCCCAGATCGAGCTGCGCATCCTGGCCCATCTCTCCGGCGACGAAACCCTGATCCGGACCTTCGAGCGGGGGGAGGACATCCACCGCCGGACCGCGGCGGACGTCTTCGGCGTCTTTCCCGAACTCGTCAACGAGGACATGCGGCGCCACGCCAAAGTGATCAACTTCGGGATCCTCTACGGGATGAGTCCCTTCGGCCTGTCCAGGGAACTCGGGGTGGACCAGAAGCTGGCGAAGGCTTACATCGACGAGTACTTCCGGAGGTACAAGGGCGTCCGGGCCTACATCGACGGGATTCTCGAGAATGCGCGGAAGGAAGGCTTCGTGACGACCCTCCTGAACCGCCGGCGCTACCTTCCCGAACTCGCCGGCCGGAACGGGCCCGTCCGCCAGTTCGCCGAGCGGACGGCCGTCAACACCCCCATCCAGGGGACCGCCGCCGACCTCATCAAGGTGGCCATGATCAACATCTGGAATCTTCTGAGGAAGAAATCCCTCTCCGGAAGCATGATCCTTCAGGTCCACGACGAACTCGTCTTCGAGGTCCCCGAGGGCGAGCGGAAGGAGACGGAGTCCCTCGTCCGGAAGGAGATGGAGGAGGTGATCGCGCTCCGGGTTCCCCTCAAGGTGGAGATCCATGCGGGGAAGAACTGGGATGAAGCCCACTGATCGCTTTGACCCGGGAAGGAAGAAAACCGTCCGGCGGGAAGAGGGAAAAAGGTGCGTGACCCCGTGGGAGTGAAACGCGTCGTCATCCGGGGATCCGTCGGGACGGGCGAGGCGGCTCCGGCCGGGACCTTCCTCGCCGGGAAGACCGGCCTTTCCGCGCGCGAGATCGAGGACGCCCTCGCCAAGGGTGCGCTCCGTCTCAAACGCCCCGGGCGGAAACGGTTCCGTCCCCGCAGGGGGGATGTCCCGCTCGGGGAAGGGGACGCGCTGGAATTCTTCTACGACGAGGGGATCCTTTCCCGTGTGCCTCCCCGGGCGGCCCTTGTGGAGGACCGGAAGGAATACAGCGTCTGGTTCAAGCCTCCCGGCCTCATGACCCAGGGGTCTCCCTGGGGCGACCACTGTTCCCTGGAGCGGCAGGCGGAGCTGCATTTCCGCGGGGGGCGGGCGGTGTATCTCCTCCACCGGCTCGACCGGGAGGCCGCCGGCCTCGTCCTTCTGGGCCACACGAAAAAAACCGCAGCCGCCCTGTCCCGGCTGTTCAGGGAGGGGGCCATCGAAAAACGCTACCGCGTCGAGGTTTCCGGAAGGCCCGCCGCACCCGGCGGCGGGGGCGTCATCGATCTTCCCCTGGACGGGAAACAGGCCCGGACCGACTTCCAGGTCATCTCCTGGGACGGGGAACGAAACATCTCCGAGATCGAGGTCATTCTCAAAACCGGCCGCCTCCACCAGATCCGGCGGCACTTCGAGGCTGTCGGGTGCCCCGTTCTCGGGGATCCCCGGTACGGGAAGGGAAACCGGAACCGGGAGGGCATGAAGATCAAGGCCTTTTCCCTGGCCTTTCCCTGTCCGGTCCGGGGCGGGATGGCCCGGTTCTCCCTTTCTCGTCCTTCCCGCCCTTCCCCGTTTCCCGCAGCGCCGCCTGACGGACGGCGGCCGCGATTTTCCGGTGGACCGCGGGATTCATGAAATTGGGCACGCCCTCGTTCTTCCCCGCCAGGGAGGCGATGGTTTCCGCCGCCCGGATCTTCATGGCGCTCGTGATCCGGCGGGCCCGGGCGTCCAGGGTCCCCCGGATGATCCCCGGGAAGGCGAGGCAGTTGTTGACCGTTCTTCCGTCCAGCGCGAAGGCGGCCCCGGCGTCCACGGCTTCCTTCGGCAGGATCTCCGGAATGGGGTTGGCCAGGGCGAGCACGACGGGCCGCCGGTTCATGGTCCGGACCATCTCGCCGGTGACGAGGCGGGCCGACGAGACCCCGATGAACACGTCCTTTCCTCGGAGGATTTCCGCGAGGGGACCCTTTTCCTCTCCCGGATTCGTTTCCTTCGCGATCCGCCTTTTGTACCGGTTCATGTTCGTCTTCCGGGATCGATGGATGGCGCCGTCCCGGTCGCAGACCACGATGTTGCGGAACCCGTATTCGAGAAGGAGGCGGCAGGTGGCGATGCCCGCCGCGCCGGCGCCGTTGATGGCGATGCCGACCGTCGTCTTTTCCTTCCGGAGCGTCCGGAGGATCTTGATCAGCGCGGCCAGGATGACCGTCGCCGTCCCGTGCTGGTCGTCGTGGAAGACGGGAACGGAAAGCCGGCCCTGGAGCTTCTCCTCGATTTCGAAACATTCGGGAGCACGGACGTCCTCGATCATGACGACGCTGAACGTCTCGGACAGGACCTCCAGGGCGTCCGCGAAGCGGTTGACGTCGGTCGTATCGACGAGAAGGGGAAAACAGCTCACGCCGGCCATCTTGTGGAGGATCACCGATTTCCCTTCCATGACGGGCATGGCGGCGCGGACACCGATGTCCCCGAGGCCGAGGACGGCCGTCCCGTTCGTGGCGATGCACACGGTGTTTCCGATGGACGTGAACTCCCGGACGGTCTCGGGTTGTTCCTGAATGTGCCGGCAGACCTGGGCGACGCCGGGGGTGTAGACGAGCCGGAGGTCGCTCAGGGTGTCCACCTTCACGGTGGGGGTGACGGCGATCTTGCCGCCGCGATGGAGGTTGAGGACCCCGTCCTCAACGGCGAGGACCCGGTACCCCTTCATCTTTTCCACGTCCCGGAGGGTCTCTTCGAGCTGCTCCCGGGAGTCGAAGAACATCATGATGTCCCGGATGACGTGCTGGGAGGTGAGGTGGACCTTGATGATGTCGCCGAGCATGGCCCCGTGTTTCCCCAGTTCCACGGCGAGCCTGCCGAAGGCGCCCGGAACGTCGAGAATACGGATCCGAAGCTTCTTGACCAGTTTGAAGGCGTATTTTTCGATTTCCGCATCCATGGCCGGCCCCCGATCGTTTTTTTGTTCTCTTTTCATCAATATAGACGGATATCTTTTCCGAAGCAAGGACAGGAAAAACCAGGGACACTGACGGAAAAACCAGGGACACTGACGGAGAAGCCGGGGACACTGACGGAAAAACCGGGACACTGCCCGTATTTTTCCAAAGAAAAATGCGGGCAGTGTCCCGGCTTTTCCGAAAGGGGGAGTGTCCCGGTTTTTCCCCTAGGAAGTCCCCGGTTTTCCGGATCAGAAGCGTCCCCGTTTTTTCCCATGAGAAGTGTCGCTGTTTATTATTCCAAATTTCTATACTTTCCGCTCCTGTATCGGCAAAGGGAACTTGACCCGCGGCGGGGCAGGTACTATGTTGAACTCATGTCAAAAAAGGTTTTCTCGAGATTCCTGCTCTCGCTGGATTACGGTTCCCACTGAAAGGATGGTTCATGACCGGAAATGACGCCGGAAAACGGATCCTATATCTGGACAACGCCGCCACGTCCTTCCCCAAGCCGGAGGAGACCCTCGAGGCCATGATCCGTTTCACCCGGGAGGTGGGGGCCAGCCCGGGCCGTTCGGGCCACCGCCTTTCCATCGAGGCGGGCCGGGTCGTGCTCGACGCGAGGATGATCCTGGCGGAACTCCTGGGCGCGGAAGACCCCCTCCATGTGGCCTTCGCGAAAAACGCCACGGAGGCCCTGAACATCGCCGTTTTCGGTCTCCTCGAGCCGGGGGACCACGCCGTCACCTCGGGAATGGAACACAATTCGGTCATGCGGCCCCTCCGGGAAATGGAAAAAAGGGGACTCTCCCTGACCGTGGTTCCCTGTTCCCCGGCGGGCGTCATCGATCCCGGCGACATCCGTAAAGCCCTCAGGGCGGACACGAAAGCGATCTATCTCACCCACGCCTCCAACGTGACGGGGACCCTGATGCCCGTGGCGGAGATCGGCGGGATCGCCCGGGAGGCCGGCGTCCTTTTCTGCGTCGACGCCGCCCAGACGGCGGGGGCGGTTCCCCTGGACGCGGGGAGCATGAACATCGATCTCGTCGCCTTTACGGGGCACAAGTCCCTTTACGGCCCCCAGGGGACGGGGGGACTCGTCCTTTCACGGGAAGCGGAAAAGAGGGTCCGGCCCCTTCTCATGGGGGGGACGGGGAGCCGGTCCGAGTCGGAGGAACACCCGGACTTTCTTCCGGACCGCCTGGAATCGGGAACCCAGAACGCCGTCGGGATTGCCGGCCTGGGGGCGGGGACCCGGTTTGTCATGGAAAAAGGCGTCCCGTCCATCCGGAGGAAGGAAATCGATCTGACCGCGGCGCTCATCGGGGGACTCCGGGCGATTCCGGACGTCGTCGTTTACGGGACCGGCGCCGCGGAAAGGCAGACCCCCGTCGTTTCGTTCAACATCAGGGAAAAACGTCCCAGCGACGTGTCCCTGGCGCTCGACGAGGACTTCGGGATCATGAGCCGCCCCGGTCTCCAGTGCGCCCCGGCGGCCCATCGGACCATCGGAACGTTTCCCGCCGGAACCGTCCGGCTCAGCCTCGGTTTCTTCAACACGGAAAAGGACGTGGAAACGGTGCTGCGCGCCATCGAACAACTGTCATCGAGAAAGGGTCTGTGATGAAACGGAAGGAAATCGACGCTCGAGGCCTCGCCTGCCCGCAGCCGGTCCTCCTGGCGAAGAAGGCCGTGGAGGAAGCGGGGGGCTGCACGATTTACGTGGACAACGCCGCCGCCCGGGAAAACGTGAGCCGCATGGCCCGGACGCTCGGGTGCGACGTCACCGTCGAGGAAACGGACGGGGGGACGCGGATCGCGATCGTCAGGAAAGGCGGGGAGCCGCCGGTTCCCGAAGCATGTCCTTTCCCCGCCGCGGGACCGGCGGTTCTGGTGGTCTCCACGGCCGCCATGGGGAAAGGGAACGACGAACTGGGACGGATCCTGATGCGGAGTTTCTTCCACACCGTGAACGAGGCGATCGCGCGGCCCGACACCCTGATTCTCTTCAACGAAGGGGTCACCCTTGCCGTCGAGGGGTCGCCGGTTCTCGAGGACCTCCGCGCCCTCGAAGGGAAGGGGACCCGGATCCTGGTGTGCGGGACGTGCCTCGATTTCTTCCGGATCAAGGACAAACTCGCCGCGGGGACGGTCTCCAACATGTACGACATCTCGGAGACGCTGTTCTCCGCGGGGAGGCTCGTCCAGCTATGAAGGACGGCGCACCGTTCCAGGTGGTTCTCTTCGATTCGACGAGCGCCGCGCTTCTTGCCGAAAAGCTGCTCAAGCAGGGAGGCCTTCCGTACAAGGTCATTCCGGTGCCCCGCGACATCAGTTCGGACTGCGGCGTGTGCATCCGGTTCCCGTCGGAAAAAAGGGAGCAGGTGGAAGCCGCGCTCGAGGCCGGCCGGGTTTCCTTTCGGGAAATCCGCGCCCTCTGATCCGATAAGGAACCGCAGTCCCTTCGTCCGGAAAGCGGCCGTCCGGCGCCGCATCACGCCGGCCTTGGGCCGTTCCGTCCCCTTTTCCGAAAAAAGCTGGACAATTCCCGCCGGTTCGTGTACCCCTTCGGGTAATTTTGCGGGCAGGAGATGTTTCCTTTCCGTTTCCGGAGTGTGCGATGAAGGCGGAAATCTTCAGGGAATACGACATACGGGGCGTTTACGGCCGGGATTTCGACAGGGAGGACGTCCGGACCGTCGGCAGAGGGTACGGGACGCTTCTCGGGTCTTCCGGCGGCCGGAGAATCGCCGTGGGGAGGGACTGCCGCCTCAGTTCGCCGGAGATCCGGGACGCCCTCGTGGAGGGGCTTCTCGACACGGGGGCCGAGGTCCTCGATCTCGGAATCTGTCCCACCCCCCTTCTCTACTTTTCCCTTCGCCACTTTCAGGCCCACGGGGGCCTCATGATCACGGCAAGCCACAATCCCCCGGAATACAACGGTTTCAAGGTGTGCCGGGGATTCGACACGATTTACGGGAAGGAAATTCAGGACTTCCGAGCGTTCCTGGAGGCGGGGGCCTTTGCCCCCCGGTCCGGGGGAATCCTCCGGGAAATGGACATCAACACCCCGTACCGGAAATTCATCGCCGCCAACATCCGCCTGGAACGGCCCGTCCGGGTCGCCGTGGACGCCGGAAACGGGACGGGAGGGGTAGTGGCCGGCCCCATTCTGAAGGCGCTCGGGTGCGACGCCCTGGAACTTCATTTCGAAATGGACGGGCGGTTTCCCAACCACGAGCCGGACCCCACCGTCCCCGGCAACATGGAGGACCTCCGGAAGACCGTTCTTTCCCGGGGGCTCGAGCTGGGGATCGGCTTCGATGGGGATTCAGACCGGATCGGCGTGATCGACGACCGCGGCGGCATGATCTACGGGGACATGCTCATGCTGATCTTCGCACGGGAGATCCTGAAAGACCACCCCGGGGCGACCTTCATCGGCGAGGTCAAATGCTCCCGGAACCTCTACGAGGACATTCGCAAACGGGGCGGCCGTCCCGTCATGTGGAAGGCGGGCCACTCCCTCATCAAGGGGAAGCTGAAGGAGGATAAAGCGCTTCTCGCCGGGGAGATGAGCGGGCACCTCTTTTTCGCCGACCGGTATTACGGTTTCGACGACGCCGTCTACGCCGCCTGCCGCCTCCTGGAGATCGTCGCGGCAAGAAAGGAGCCCGTCTCCCGGTATCTGGAGGACCTGCCGCGGATGTACCATACACCGGAAATCCGCGTGCCCTGCCCCGAGGAACGGAAGTTCGCCCTGGTGAGAAAGGTCGGGGACGCCCTGAAGGGGAAATACACGGTCATCGACGTGGACGGCGTCCGGATCGAATTCCCCGACGGGTGGGGGCTTCTTCGGGCGTCCAACACCGGCCCGGTCCTGGTGATGCGCTTCGAGGCGGAAAGCGAGAAGCGGCTCGCCGAGATACGCTCTTTTTTCGAGCGGACCCTTGAAGAAATCGGGGCCACGCTGTAAAAAAGACTCTGAGTATAAAAGAAGGGACGGATATGAGGGGAATCGGGGAAACGGACCGGCGCCCCTGGGGGGAGTATACCGTTCTTGCCGTAGACGGGGATTTCAAGATCAAGCGGATCGTCGTCGAACCGGCCAGGCGGCTGAGCCTCCAGAGGCACCGGAAACGGTCGGAACACTGGTTCATCCTCCGGGGGAAGGCCCGGGTGACCCGGGACGAACGGGAAATCCTGCTGGAGGCGGGCGATTCCGTGGACATTCCCCGGGGCGCCTGGCACAGGATCGAGAACACCGGCGGGGAACCGCTCGTGTTCATCGAGATCCAGACGGGGCAGTCCTTCGAGGAAGAGGACATCGAGCGGAAGGAAGATGATTTCGGAAGATCGTAAAACCCCCGGCGGGGGAAAGGACTCTCCACGGATGGCCGCAGGAGAACAGCCGGTGGCGGTGATCATGGCCGGCGGGATGGGGACGCGGTTCTGGCCGCTCAGCACCCGGGAGAAGCCCAAGCAGTTTCTCCGTCTCTTCGACGACCGGAGCCTTCTTCAGAAGAGCTTCGACCGCATCGAGGGCATGATTCCCCCGGAACGGATTCTCGTCCTGACGAACGCCGCCTTCGTTTCCCTCGTGAGGGAACAGCTTCCCGAGATTCCCGGCGAGAACGTCGTCGGAGAGCCCATGCGCCGGGACACGGCGGCGGCCGCGGCCCTTGCCGCCTTCCTTTGTGCCGCCCGGTTCGGGGACCCCGTCATGGTCCTTCTCACGGCGGACCACCTCATCGGACCGGCGGACCTCTTCCGGAAGACGATCCTGTCCGCGGTCCGGGCCGCCCGGGAACGAAAGATCCTGTACACCCTCGGCATCCGGCCGACCCGGCCCGCCACCGGATACGGGTACATCGAACTGGGCCCGGCGATGGGGGTTGACGACGGGATCGAACACTACCGGGTGTCGCGGTTCAAGGAAAAACCGGACGGAGAGACGGCCCGGAAGTACGTGGAGTCGGGAAACTACCTCTGGAACTCGGGCATGTTCGTGTGGACCGCCGAAGCCATCCGGGAAGCCTTGGAGACCCACCTTCCGGAACACTGCCGGGTTCTTTCCCGGGCGGTTCGTGATTTCGGAACCCCCCGGTGGGAGAAGGCGCTTCAGGAGGCTTTCGGGGCCCTGACCCCTGTTTCCATCGATTACGGCGTCATGGAGAAAGTGAACGGCGCGGGGTGCGTCCGGTCCGAATTTTCCTGGAACGACGTGGGAGGATGGCTCGCCCTCCAGGATTACCTCGCCCGCGACGAGGAGGGGAACTGCGCCTGCGGGAACCTCGTGTGCGGGGAAGCCCGGGGGAATCTCGTCTACTGCGAAGACCCGGGGGAGACGGTGCTCCTGCTTGGCGTGGACGACCTCGTCGTCATCCGGTCGGGGTCGCGGACGCTTGTCGTTCCCAAGGACCGGATCGAGGAAATCAAGAATATCGTTCAATCCCTGGAAAAGGGTTGAAAGGGGACGGCAACGACCGGCCGGACCCGGGGAAAACGCGATGAGGACCGAGGCCGTTTCCGTGGAGTGCTACAGCGGATTCAAGAGCAACGAGCGACCCCGGGCCTTCGTTTTCCGGGGGAAGCGCCACGGGATCCGGGAAATCCTGGACCGGTGGTACGAAGGGACGGCCGACCCCCGCATTCCCCGGGTGAATTACTTCAAGGTCCGGACGGAGGGCGGGGAAGAGTACCTGCTGGGCTACCACGGCCTCTTCGACCGGTGGTCGATCCTCCTGCCGGACGAACAACGGGACGGGGGGAACCGGCCATGATCGTCCTCCTCACGGATTTCGGGCTTTCCGATCCCTATGCGGGGATCATGAAGGGCGTCATCAAGCGGATCTCCCCCGCCTCGGAGATCCTGGACCTGACCCATCAGATCCCGCCGGGGAACATCCTGCTCGCCCGGTTCCTCCTGGAGCGGTCTTTTTCGTTCTTCCAGGAGAGAACGATTTTTCTCGCCGTCGTGGACCCCGGCGTCGGAACGGCAAGGCGGCCGCTGGCCGTCCGGGCTGGGGGATACTATTTTGTCGGTCCCGACAACGGGATGTTCCAGTTCCTCGAGGATCTTCCGCCGGCTCCCATGGAGGCGGTGGAACTGGACCGCCCCGAGTTTCACCTGAAACAACCGCCCTGCGGGACGTTTCACGGAAGGGACATTTTCGCACCCGCGGCGGCCCACCTGGACCGCGGCATTCCCCTTTCCCGGCTCGGGTCTCCCGTGGAAAGAATGGCAGCCCTGCCGGGACCGGCCGTCCGGAAGACGGAGCGGGGGCTGGAAATCCCCCTGATCCACGTGGACCATTTCGGAAACCTCATCTTCGGGCTTACGGAAAAGGCTTTCGAGAAGGAAGTGGGGAACGGTCCTTTCACCATCCACTTCGCCGGAAGGTCCATCGACCGGATTTCCCGGCATTATGGCTCGGACCGGCCGCTTGTCGCCCTTTTCGACAGCTACGGACTCATCGAGATCGCCGCGCCTTCGGGAAGCGCCGCCTCTCTCCTCGGGGTAACCTCCCCTTCCGGGGAGGAAGGGGAGCCCCTGTTGTTGGAGCGGCATCCCATTCGACCATCATGACGGCTTCGTAAAAAGTTCCTATGCTGCCCCTTCCCCTCTCCTCCCTTTGGCGTACCCCATGTACGCCTCATTCGTCGGGACTCGGGCGCCTTGCCTCTGGAGCTTTTTACTTTGCCGTTCGAAGAAAGTGTTGCTTTGATTGCTTGCGGGTTTGGCCATCATGACGGGAAGAAAGAACCGGAAGAAGGGAATCGTCCTCTTCACCGATCTCGACGGGACCCTCCTCGACCACGAGGATTATTCGTTCGCCGGCGCGGCGCCGGCCCTGGAAAGGCTCCGCGGGGAGGGGATCCCTCTCGTTTTTACGACGAGCAAGACGAGAAGGGAGATCGAGGCGCTACGGGAGGTTCTCGGTTTCCGGGACCCGTTCGTTTCGGAAAACGGCGGCGGAGTCTTCTTCCCGGGCGAATACGGCCCCTGGGTTCCCGGGGGGGAGCCCCTTCCTCCCCATGTCCTGGTCCGGTTCGGAAAACCCTACGGGGAGATCCGGCGTTTTCTGACGGTGCTTCCCCTTTCCTTCGGAGTCCGGGGATTCGGAGACATGGCGGCGGAGGAGATCGCCCGTTTCACGGGCCTTCCCCCGGACCAGGCGAAACGCGCCGCCGAAAGGGATTTCACGGAGCCCTTCCTCCTGGAGAACGATGCCGTCCTCCCGGAACTTTCAGCCCTGGCCGGCAGGGAAGGACTGCAGGTCGTCCGGGGCGGCAGGTTTCATCACCTCGTCGGGAAGGGACAGGACAAAGGGAGGGCCGTTCTTTTCGTCGCGGAAGTATTCGGGAAAAAGGACGGAACCCGGCCGGTTACCATTGGGATCGGCGACAGCCCCAATGATTTTCCAATGCTGGAAGCGGTGGATGTTCCCGTACTGATCCCCCATCCCGACGGCCGCCATGAAACCCTGCATCTCCCCGGCCTCATCCTGGCGCCGCTTCCCGGGTCCAGGGGCTGGAACGCGGCCGTGGAAGCCCTCCTGGACCGGCGGGATTTCCCCGGGCGACGGACCTGATCGTCGTTCCCGCCCGCCGCCCCTTACGGTCGCCCGGGCTCCTGCGGCGGATTCAGGGCAGGGGGGCCGGCGTTTCCAGGATCGTGTGCCTGTAGATGAAGCCTTCCGCGCCTCCCTCCAGGACGATCGCCGACAGCCTTTCCGGGACGTGCCCCGGGTTCATGCACAGGGTCGACCCGATCCGGTCCGTGAAATTCCCGCTCACAAACGGGGATTCATGGATGTGTCCGTGAAGGGTGAGAAGGGGCTGCCGTTCCTCGATGAAGCGGCGGATCGCGCGGCTCCCCGCGTGACTGCCGTCGTGAAGGACGTCCAGGTTCGTTCCCCAGGGAGGGGAGTGCATGACGTAGACGGCCTTTCCGGGATCCGAAGGCCGGGGGAGCGCTTCCAGTTCCTCCCGGAGCGTCGGCTGTGCGCGGAAATAGGATTCCCTCCGGATGTAGCGGAGCCCCGCTTTCGTGCTGAGACAGGGGAGGAACTGCTGGGGCGTCTCGGGCACGTCCGGGAGGTCCCGCCGTTCCCCGTCCTTGTTGCTGAAGGGGGTCGGCGGAACGTGACTGTAGCCGATGACCTCGAGACCGTTTTGAAGGACATGCCGCCGGTTGTGGATCAGCTTGACGAGCCCCCGGAATTCCATGTCCTGAAAAAGGGCGAGGTGATAGAACCAGTCTTCGTTACCCAGCATGACGAACCATTCCGTCGCGGGGAACAGGGAGCGGACTTCCAGGAGTTTCGGTTCCAGGCTTCGGACGACAAAGTGCCGCTGCTCCTCCATGGATTCCTCGAACGGCCCTTCCTTCGGGAGAAGGTCCCCTCCCAGGAGGACCGCGTCAGGCCTGTTCCCGGAAACCAGAAGCAAAAGCTGCTCGTACAGACGCTCGATTCCATGCAGGTCGGCGGCAAAGATGATTTTCAAGACCTTCCCCCGCGGGCCGCTTTCACGGTCCCTCCGTCGCGCCGCCGGCAACCGGCCGGACGAACGGTTTTCACGACCGGATCCACGCCTTTCTCCTGATCGACTTTTCCCGCCGCTTCGCTCGAAACGGGCGATTCCCGCCGCGGTGCACCTGATATGTACCGCATCCGAAGGTGTTTGAAAATGTTTTTTGACAGACTCTTCGTGTTCCTGCTAAGAAATGCGGTGATTGCGGAGACGGTCCCGAAAGGTCCCGAACCGCGGAAGGAGGAGAAAACATGCCCGTTCCCATCTTCACCGTGGATGCCTTCACCGGCCGGCCTTTCCGGGGAAACCCGGCGGGGGTGTGTCTTCTGGACAGTCCGGCGGAGGAACAATGGATGCAGGCCGTCGCCCGGGAAATGAATCTTTCGGAGACCGCGTTTCTCTTTCCCGCGGAGGACGGGTTCCGTCTCAGGTGGTTCACGCCCCTCGTGGAGGTGGAGCTTTGCGGCCATGCCACCCTGGCGAGCGCCCACATTCTCTGGGAGGAGGGCATTCTCGGGGAGCGGGAAAAGGCCCGATTCCACACCCTGAGCGGCCTCCTCACGGCGGAGCGGGAGGGGGACTGGATCGTCATGGATTTCCCCGCCCGGGAGGATCAGCCCGTCGCTTCCCCGGAAGGACTGGCGGAAGCCCTCTGGGTACGGCCGACATACGTGGGAAAGACTATTTACGATTACCTCGTGGAAGTGGACTCGGAAGAGACGGTCCGCGGGATGGCGCCGGACATGAAGGCCCTCCGGGACATCCCCGCCCGGGGATTCATCGTGACGAGCCGCTCCGGGTCCGGGGAGTTCGATTTCGTTTCCCGTTTTTTCGCCCCCGCCGTCGGTGTGGACGAGGACCCCGTCACCGGCTCCGCCCACAGCAGCCTCGGCCCCTACTGGATGAGGGCGCTGGGAAAGAATGAATTTACGGCGTATCAGGCATCGGACCGGGGGGGAATCCTCCGGGTGCGCGTCGAGGGGGACCGCGTCCGGATCGGGGGACGGGCCGTCACCGTCATGAGAGGCCGCCTGATGGATTTCCGCTGAAGACGGCCGGCGTGGCGCAACCATAGCAACATTGGAGTGTATGGCTGTCGAGAGTCAAATCCTTAATGTATGGTTTCATTATGATATTCCAATTATATATTCCAATGAACGTTCTATAAATTAAAAAACCTTGACAACTGTATTAAGTCTATTTTAGTATAGCACAGAACCGACAACGGCAAACTATCCGCAAGGATGGGACGCAAAGCCATGGATCCGCTCTCGGCGGACCGCCAGGCTGCCGAAGTTTTCCCGCGAGAGGAAGTGAATGAGCGGTCCCTGCGCGATATTCCTCTCCGGACCGGTGACGAGGACCGGTGGTGGGTCCTGTTTCCCATAGGGGAAACCAGGACATCTTTCCCGGCCGGGGTTACTCACCGCTCGTTTTTCCGAGGACATCTTCGGGAACCCTTTGGATCTGTCGGATACCCCTCCATGGAGGAGCCTTGCCATGAAAAGGGTATCGTCTCCCGGAGCTTCTTCCGGACAGAATGGCTTCGTTCTGGTCGTCTGCCTGCTGCTGCTCGCACTTCTTGTGGTCATCGGTACGGCGGGCATGATGCAGGTCTCCACGGGACTGAAAATCAGCGGGAATTACAAGGGCAGCCGGCAGGCGTTCTACGCCGCCGAAGGCGGCCTGGATTACGCGGTCGCCCGACTGGACCAGGCGCTCCGTTCGCTGACTCCCAACCTGACGTTTTCCTCCCCGGCCGTGTCCGGATTCACGTTTTCCCAGTTTTCCGTTGCTGCGAGCGGAAGCATGTATCAACAGGTCCTTGCGAGCGGTCCCTTCTCCGGTCTCACCGCCTTCTGCAGCAACTACGATGTCACGAGCGGCGTCGTCGGATCGGACAATGCCGCGGCGACCATCGTCTCCACCGTCCGGAACGTCCTCATCCCCCTGTTTCAGTTCGGCATTTTCTACGAACAGGATCTGGAGATCCTCCCCGGGGCGACCATGACCTTCTCAGGGGGCCGGATCCACTCGAATCAGGACATCTACCTGAATCCGGACGGGTCGGTGACTCTCTCCATCGATTCCATCATCACCACGGCGGGCGATCTCTTTCACGGAAGGAAGGACCGGACGGACACGGAAAGAACGGTCCGGATCAAGGACGGGGACGACCAGTATCAGACGATGACCATCGACAGCGATGACGGGAGCTGGGTGACCGAGTCCCAGACCCTGTGGGACGGCCGGGTGCAGACGGAGGATCACGGCATCCCGGAACTGGCGCTTCCCCTGTCCACCGCCGATCCCAGGGAAATCCTCTCCACCGGGGAGGGGAGCATGTATTCGAAGGCCGGGCTCCGGATCGTCGACGGGGTCGCCACGGACAAGGACGGGAATGTGGTGAGCCTCGAATACACGGACTCCGACGGGAACACGGTGACCCCCCTTTCGACGTCCACGTTCTACGACCAGAGAGAGGGCGCGACGGTCACGGTCACCAACGTGAACGTGGAGATGCTGATGGAAAACACCTCCGCCATGGCGAGCCTGAACGACCCGCCGGAGGGGGGGGACGCCGGCATTCTTTATGTTTCCTCCTCCTCGAACGCTGTCCGTCTCACCGGCGGGGAAGACATTCCCTCGACGGGATTCACCGTCGCCACCGACAGGCCCCTTTACATTCAGGGGAATTACAACCTGGACAACGATCCCGCCGCCGTCGTCGCCGACGCCGTCACGGTTCTTTCCGGCAGTTGGCTCGACAGTCACAGCACCTGGAATCTGGACAACCGGGTGGCGTCGGACACGACGGTGAACACGGCCATCATGGGGGGGAACAAGAATACGACCGGGAGCCAGTACAGCGGCGGCGTGGAGAATTTCATCCGCTTTCTTGAAAAATGGTCCGGCAGGACATTGAACTACAGCGGCTCCCTGGTCTGCCTCTGGGAAAGCGAGGAGGCAACGGGCAACTGGAGTTACGGTTCCTACTACACGGCCCCGAACCGGAACTGGTCGTACGGGATCGACCCGAGCCGCCTGCCGCCGGGAACGCCGCGGGTCCGGATGCTGGAAGAGATTTCCTGGAAACAGGTGCAGCCCGGCCAGGAATGACGGCTTCGGAAAAGACGCTTTTCCACCGGATGCGATTTCGCCGGAAATGACGGCCTACAGGGGGCGGTACTCCATGAGGCGCAGGAGAAGATTGCCCGAGACCTCCCTGCGATAGGCGGCGGAGGCCCGCGCGTCGTCGATGGGTGATACGGCCTTCCGGGCCCTTGCGGCCGCTTCTTCCAGGGCGTCCCGGGAGAGCCGTTTCCCGAGGAGGGCCTGCTCCGCCTCCCCGGAGGCGACCACCGTCGGTCCCACGCTTCCCCAGGCGAGCCGGACCGCTTCGACCTCGCCTGACGGGGAAACACGGAGCAGGGCGGCCAGGCTGGCGATGGAACAGGCCATGGCCCGCCGGATCCCGATTTTTTCGAAGTGGTGGACGTTGTACGCCCCGTCCGGTTTCACCCGCACGCACGCCAGGATCTCGTCCGGACGGAGTGCCGTCTCCCCCGGCCCCGTGATGAACCGCCGGAGGGGCATCCTCCGGGAGGAATCCCGGGATCGCAGCTCCACCTCCCCGTCTAGCGCGTAGAGGGGGGGAAGGGTGTCTCCCGCGGGAGAGGCGGTGCAGACGTTGCCACCGATCGTCCCCATGTTGCGGACGGGCGGCGAGCCGAGGGTTGAAAGCGCCCGGGCCAGGAGCGGGAGCCGGGCGCGCACCAGCGGGTCGTCCAGGAGCCGGGCATGGGTCGTGGCGGCCCCGATCCACAGCCCCCCCTCTTCCTCGCGGACGCCGGAAAGCTCGGGGATCCTCTCCAGGCAGACCAGGGCGGCGGGATCGGTTTTTCCGGACCGCAGGTGCACGAGAAGGTCCGTTCCCCCGCAGTAGGGCCGCGGGGCCGGTTCCCGTTCCAGGACCCGCCAGAGTTCCTCCAGGTTTCCGGGAAGAAATACCGGTCTCATTCCGTTTTTTCCTTTTTTCCGCCGCGGGCCGCCGCCGTTTCGACGGCGTCGACGATCTTCTGGTATCCCGTACAGCGGCACAAATGGCCGCTTATGGCCTCCCGGATCTCCGCCCGGCCCGGAGAAACCTTCCGCTTGAGCAGTGCCGACCCCGCGAGAACCATCCCGGGGGTGCAGAAACCGCACTGGACGGCCCCGCATTCGAGGAACGCCTCCTGGAGGGGATGGAGGCCGCCCTCCGGCGCCAGGCCCTCGATGGTCACGAGGTCTCTTCCCTCCATCTGGACAGCGAGCATGAGGCATCCCAGGCGGGGCTCTCCGTCCACCAGGACCGTGCAGGCCCCGCATTCCCCGGTGCCGCAGCCCTCCTTGACGCCCGTCAGTCCGAAATCCTCTCTCAGGACGTCCACCACCCTCCGGTCCGGCCGGGTGTCGACGGTCGTTTTCTTTCCGTTCAGCGTGAACCCGATGATCATGAGGTTTCCCCCGCTCCCGGCGTCCGTTTCCTTCTGAGGGCTTCGAGTACCCCCTCGGCGGTCAGCGGGGCCCGGGTCATGGAAATGCCGCAGCCGTCGGCCAGGGCGTTGGCGATGGCCGGAAGGGGCCCGTTGGCGCCCACCTCGCCCACCCCCTTCATCCCGTAGGGACCCGTGGGTTCCTCCACCTCCTCGACGAGGGAGATGATCTCCGGCACGTCGAGGGAGCCGGGGAGGATGTAGGCGGCGAAGTCCGGCGTCAGGATGCGGCCCTCCCGAAGTTTCACCTCCTCGAGGGTCCCGTAGCCGATCCCCTGGGCGACGGCGCCCTGGACCTGCTGCTCGAAGCCCTGGGGGTTGAGGACCCGTCCCGCCTCGGTTGCCGCGAGCCAGTCCTTCACCTCGATCGTTCCCGTCAGCTCGTCCACCTCGATACGGGCAAGGTGGGCGGCGTGGGCGAAAAACAGGTGGGGAAACCCGATCCGGAATTCCTTCCCCGTGCCGGGAACCTCCCGGACGACGGGCATGAGAAACTGGCTGATGCAGACCCTCTCGTGCTCCGTCATCGTCGCCGCCAGGACGGAAAGGGGGACCTCGCGCCCCGACGCGGGATGGCGGACGCGCCCCGGAAGGAGTTCCAGGTCGTCGAGGGTGTCCACGAGAAGCATCAGGGCCGCCCGACCGACGATCCTCCTCCGGAGTTCCTCGCAGGCGGGGATCAGGGCGTTTCCGTAGGTGTAGGTCGTCCGGCCCGCGGCGGAGGACCCGGAGGGAAGGGTCCGCGCCGTGTCCGGCTGGATGAGTTCGATGGTTTCGTCCTCCTGGGAGAGGAGGTGCCCGGCGATCTGGACGAAGGCCGTGGCGTTTCCCTGCCCCATGTCGGAGACGCCGCTGTACAGCCGCAGCCGCCCCTCCGGGGTGAGTTCGATTTTCGCCAGGGCCGAATCGGGAAGCCCTCTGCCGTAACCCATGGCGTTCCACACCGCCGCGAGGCCGACCCCCCTTTTCTTGAACGGGCCCGCCTGGCTTTTCCATTTTTCCCGGTCGACCCAGAGGGGGTGGGTTCCGATCCGTTCGAGGCATTCCAGGATACCCGTGGATGCCGTCAGGGTCACGCCGGCGCAGTTCCGGTCCCCCTGCCGGAGGGCGTTTTTCTTCCGCAGCTCCAGGGGGTCCATCCCGAGCTTTTCCGCCAGGAGGTCCATCATCCGCTCGGCGGCGAAACTCACCTGGGCGACGCCGAAGCCGCGCATGGCGCCGGCCACGGGGTGGTTCGTGTAGACGCACCATCCCTCGATGAGCGTGTGGGGGATCCGGTAGGGCCCCCCGGCGTGCTCCATCCCCAGGGCCATCACTTCGCCGCCCAGGTGGGCGTAGGCCCCCGTGTCGTAGAAGAGGCGGCAGCGGAGGGCGTGGAGGGTGCCGTCCTCCCGGGCGCCCAGCCGGTAGTGGAGGCGGGCCCCGTGGCGCTTGTACCCGGCGAGGAAGCTCTCCTCCCTGTCCCACCACATCTTGACGCGCCGGCCGCCGGCGTGGAGGGCCGCCAGCGCCAGGAGACACTGGACCGTGGCGCCGTCCTTCCCCCCGAAGCCTCCCCCGAGGACGGGTCCGACGACCCGGATCCTGTCCCAGGGCAGGCCCAGGGCGTGGCTCACTTCCCACTTGTCACGGAAAGGCGCCTGGGTGGAGACGACGAGGACCACCGTCCCGTCCTCCTCCTGCCAGGCGACGCCGTTCTCCGTTTCCAGGAAGGCATGGGCCTGGGGGGGAACTTCGAAGGTTCCCTCGACGACGACGGGGCATGCTTCCAGGGCCTGCTCCGCTTCGCCGTTGCGGATCGTCGCCCGCAGGAGGACGTTCCCGCCGCTCCATTCCTCGTGGACCAGAGGGGCGCCGGGTGCCAGGGCGTCGTCGATCCCGAAGACCCCCGGGAGGGGCTCCATGCGGACCCGGACGAGGGAAAGGGCCTTCGCCAGGGTCTCCCGGTCCCCGGCGAGGACGAGGGCGACGGCGTCGCCGCAGTGGCGGACCTTTTCCCGGCACAGAACGGGCTGGTCCTTGTGGACGATCCCCTGGCGGTTGGTTCCCGGCACGTCCCCGCCGGTCAGAACGGCAACCACCCCGGGGAGGTCGGCGGCTTCGGCGGTGTCCACGGAGAGGATCCTGCCGTGGGGGATCCCCGCCCGGCGGACGCCCGCCCACAGAAGGCCCTCCCCGTAATGGTCCGCGGCGTACTTCTCCCTTCCCGTCACTTTCGACGGGCCGTCGGCGCGGCGCAGCGAACGGCCGATTTCAGGAACGGAGGACTTCATTTTTCCTCTCGAAACATGTCGTCGGTTTGTGTTAGAGAAGCAATAACACAACGGCCCCGGCGCCCGCAACGGGAAAAGGGCCGGGGCACGCCCCGAAGCACCGGTCATGAGAAAACAGCAGGCGGTTCACCATCCTGAGAGACTCTATCGACATCTGGCGGAAACCCTTGCCCGGGGAGACCGGATCGCCCTGGCGACGGTGATTTCCCGGTCCGGGTCCGGCCCCCGGGAACCCGGCGCCGCCATGGCGGTGGGGATGAACGGCGATGTCCTGGGAACGGTCGGCGGAGGACTCCTGGAGGCGGAGATCCTTGTCCTGGCGGAAACGGTCCTCCGGGAGCGCCGTCCCGCCATCCGGACCTTTTCCCTCGACGGCCGGGAACTGTCGGAGGACGGGATGGTCTGCGGCGGGCGGATGGAAGTTCTCGTGGACTTCCTGGAAGGTCCGGAGGCGCCCCTCTTTCAGAGGATCGTCCGGAACCTCGACCTCGGACGCGCCTGCAGAGTGGCACGGTCCGTCGGGACGGCGCCCGGCGGGGGGTCCGTGGAGACGGGTCTTGCCGTGGCGGACGAGGACGGATTTCATGCCGGATCGCTCGACCTGAGCCTTCCCGGGGTGGAAAAAAAGATTCTGGACGTTCGCGGAACGGAACCTTTCCTCATCGAGGCGGGGCCCGTGCGGGTTTTCGTGGAGACCGCGGTTCCGCCGGACACGCTCTTTCTCTTCGGGGGAGGACACGTGGGGCGGGAACTCGCCCCCCTGGCCGCCCTTGCCGGGTTCCGGACGGTGGTCCTCGACGACCGCCGGGAGTTCGCCGGCGGGGAACGGTTCCCATCGGCGGCAAGGACCGTCGTCCTCGATGCCTACGAAAACTGCTGCGAGGGGCTGAACATCGGCCTGTCGGGGTACGTGGTCATCATGACCCGCGGCCATGCCTTCGACCGGGATGTCCTTTCGTCGGCCCTGAAGACCCCCGCCCGGTACGTGGGGATGATCGCGAGCCGCCGGAAACGGGAGACCATCTTCCGGTCCCTCCGGGAGGAGGGGATCCCCGGCGAAACCCTGGCGAAGGTCCACAGCCCCATCGGCCTCGACATCGGCGCCCGCACCCCCTTCGAGATCGCCGTCAGCATCGTCGCGGAGCTGATCGCCGTCCGCTCGGAGGCCGCCTTGCTCCCCCGCGCCGCCGGGGAGGCTCCCGCAGGCTGGAGGAAGGACCGGGATCCGTGACGGAAAAAGGGCGTAGGGTCCGTTTTCGATGGAACGAAATGGGCCGCGTCTGTCCGCGGTTCCGGGGTTTGCGGGATTTGACAGAATCCTTCCGGTGCCGTAAAAGTCTTCCGTAAGAGAGGATGCGAATGAACTTCGGGGAAAATTCACGATGAACGCGGCAAACCGGGATCCGGACGCTGTTCTTGCCATGCAGCTGGAAGCCCGGCCGTCCTTCCTGGGCGTCGTCACGGGCTTCGTCGATTCGGCGGCCCGGGCCTTCGGGATGGGCCGGGAGGAAACCCTTAAAATCGGACTTGCCGCCGAGGAGATCTTTTCCTTCGCCTGCGAACGGATCTGCCCCGGAAAACCCGTGGACATCCGCTGCCGCGACGGGAAGTATTTCATGGGGGTCGCGTTCCGCTTTCCCGTGTCGGCCCTGGACATGGGCGCCCTGAACATCACCGCCTCCGCCCGCTGCGACAGGGAGGAGGACCTCGAGGAAACGGGACTCATCCTCGCTTCCCGTTCCGTGGACCGCCTGAGGATCGACCCGGACGGGCGGGACCGTGTCCGCCTGTCCGTCGAGAAGGACAAAAGCTATCCTCCCGCGCCGGAAGAATCCCCCGCCCCCGCCGCCTTCCGGGGGACCGTCGCCGCGGCGACCCCCGACGGGGAGGCGTTGAAGCGTTACGTGATTCAGGCCTCACACCTGTCCCCGGGACCGTTCCTGCCGGACTTCTTCCGATATCCCGGCAAGGTGGTCGACATGGCCGCCGCGGGGGATGTCCAGGCCATCGTGGCCGCCGATGAGACCGGCCGCGTGGCCGGCGGCATCCTGTTCCGGTTTCTGACGGAACGGGTCGTGGAGATCCTGGGTCCGCACGTGTTCGACCCGCCGGCGACGGAGAAGGTCGCCGCCGGCCTTCTGGACGCCTGCATCGCCAGGACGGCGAGAACGAAGGCCATCGGTCTCGTCAGCCTGACGGGCCTGCCCGGTCCGGTCCGGTCCCAGTTCGAATCCCTGGGCGCACTGACCCTGTTCGAGAAGGGGGGACGCGCATCGGAGCGGCCGGCCTGGTACCGCCTGCTTCACGAGGATCCCGGATGCGTCGTCTGGACGGACGGCGCCCTCGGGGAGTTTCTTCAGGGGGAATACGGCCGCCTCTTTCTTGCCAGGGAAATCCGGGAAGTCCGGGATCTCGGGGAAACCCGTTCCGGTTCGTCCATTTTCTCCGCCGAGGTACACCGGGAGCGGTCGGAAGCGGTTCTACGGCCCCTGTGGCCGGGAGGCGACCTCGCGGCGAACCTGGAACGGCATGTCCGCTTTCTCGGGGAGGAGGGATTCCTCAACCTCCTCTTCGAACTCGACCTGGGCGTTTCCTGGCACGCCTCCCTCGTTCCCGTTCTCCTGGGCCGCGGCTTCAGGCCCGGGATGATCCTCCCCTTCGCCGGACAGGCAGACCTGGTGGTCTTTCAATATCATGGAACCGAACCTTGAACGCCTCGTTCCCGCCTGCGTCCGGGAATTCGAACCCTATATTCCGAGCAAGCCCGATCACGAACTGCGCAAGCTCTACGGCTGCGATCGCCTGTACCGCCTGAACAACAACGAAAACCCCCTGGGGCCGCCGCCGGGCGCCCAGGAGGTCATCCGGCGGTTTCCGCCCCCCCTGGGGGCCGTCTACCCCAGCGGCGACTCTTACGATCTCCGCGGGGAAATCGCCGCGTTTCACGGCATCCACCCCGACCAGGTACTCGTGGGCAACGGCGCCAACGAGGTGATCTCCTTCGTCATCAAGGCCTTCTGCGAACCGGGGGACAACATCATCACGGCGGACAGGACCTTCGCCGTCTACGAATGGGTGGCCGTGTTTTCCGGAATCGAGGCGCGGGTCGTCCCCCTGAAGGAAGAGCGGTTCGACGGCCCGGCCATGCTGGGACGTATCGACGACGCCACGAAGGTGATCTTTCTTTGCAACCCGAACAACCCGACGGGGACCTACTGGTCCCGGGACACGCTCGTCGCCTTTCTCGAAGCGGTGGGAGGCCGGCAGATCGTGGTCGTCGACGAAGCCTACTTCGAATTCGTGGAGGCCGGGGATTACCCCGACGGGGTCTCTCTCATCGGCGCGTACCCCAACGTCGTGGCGTTCAGGACCTTTTCCAAGATGTACGGGATCGCGGGGCTGCGCATCGGCTACCTGGCGGGCGACCGGAACGTCGTCGACATGATCCGCAGGACCTGCGTCGTCTATTCCGTCAACGGCATCGCCCAGGCGGCGGCCCTGGCCTGTCTCCGGGACGACACGGGACACATCGCCCGCACCCGGGAACTGATGCGTCAAAGCAGGGCCTTTCTCCGGGAGGAACTGGGACGGATGGGCCTTCCCGTCATCTGCGGCGAGGGGAACTTCCTCATCGTGAAACTGCCCGGCAGCGACACCCTGGCTTACCGGAAACTCATGCACGAGGGGGTCATGATCCGGCCCATGACGGGGTTCCGCTATCCCAACCACATCCGCGTCACCCTGGCTGGAATGGAAGCCATGGAGGCGTTCATCCGCGCCCTGAAGAAAATCCTGGCCTGAAAGGCAATGACCGTGGGCGACCCTTCCCCCCCGACCCGGCTTCTGACGTTCGAATTCCTCGCCCTGCTCGTCGTCATCCTGGCGGCCTTCTGCAATGTCAGCGTATTCTACAGTTTCTACCACTACCTGGGGACCCTCGGCATCCCCCTTCCCTGGCGGGGCGTCCTGGTGGGACTGGAACCCATGTCGGCGTTTATCCTGCGGCTTTTCGTCCTTCCCTGGCTTCACGTTCGAAACGCCATGACCGTCACCTTCGTTTCCCTCGTCCTCCTCATCGCGGCCTCCGTCGCCTACCTTCAGGCGACCACCGTCCCCGCGCTGATCGTTCTTCGGATCTTCCACGGTGCGGTCTTCGTCCTCCTCACGTCAGCCGTCATCGCCCTCGTGGTGAACTTCATCCCCGGGGAGAAAAGCGGGCAGGGCTTCGGCATCCTCAGCGTCGCGACGATGATCCCCTACGCGGTGATTCCGCCTCTCTCCGAGGCACTCCTCCCCCGCGTGCGGAACGAGGCGGACCTCTATGCCGCCGTTTCCCTCTTTTCCGTCGTGGCGATCGTTCTCCTCGTCGCCCTCCGGGGGCGGATCGGCGGGGCCGTCCAGGGGATGGACAGGGCTCTCCTGCGCCGTCCCTCCTTTGCCGAAATCCGGGAGAATTTCAGGATCCGTGCGGTATTTGTCCTGCTTGCCTCCGTCCTGCTCGTCTATCTCGCCCACGCGACCTTTTTCTATTTCCTGAAGGACCTCTTTTTCACGACCGGGTCGGGCGACGTGGGCCTCTTCTTCACCGTCTCCATGGCGGCCATGATCGCCGTCCGCGCGGCCGGCGCCCCGCTGTTCGACAGGATGGACAAGCTCCTCGCGGTCCGGGCCGCCCTCGGGTTCCTGGTCCCCTGCATCCTCCTCATGCCTTATGCCGCATCCCCGGCGGCATGCGGCATCCTGGCGGCGGTCTACGGGATTTGCATGGGCGTCATCCTGCCGCTTCTGAACGCCCTCCTCTTCTCGGCCTCCCCGCCGGCCCTGAGGGCCCTCAACACGAACATGACCCTGTTCACCATGGACATGGCCTATTTTCTCACGCCCTACCTCGGCGGGACGCTCATCGCCCTGGGAGGAGGGTTTGACGTTCTCTTCTTCATCGCCGCGGGGATCGTCGCGCTCGCCCTGTCGTCGTCCATGGCGCTCGCCCGCGGGGAGGGGAAGAAACTGTGACCGTCTGCGAATCCGGAAAGGAGGAATGGAAAAGTGAAAGACTTGGACGAAAAGAGAGGAGCCGGGGGCGGGGAGCCGTTTGTCGTCGACGCGTTCCGCCCCGAAGATGCGGAAGGGATCGCCCGTCTCTTCCGGGCCGTGTACGGCGAACACTACCCGATCCGGCTTTTCTATGACCCGGCGGCCCTCACCGAGGCCAACCGGGACGGCCGATACTACTCCATCGTGGCCCGGACGGGGCGTGGGGAGGTCATCGGCGTGACCCACCTCTATCCGTCGTCGCCATACCCGTCCCTGTATGAATTCGGCGTCGGCCTGGTCCTGAAGGAGTACCGCAACGCGGGGGTGAACACGCGCCTCACGGTGTACCTTTTCGACGAGTTCATTCCCCGGCGACCCCACATCGAGGAGATCTTCGGCGAGGCGGTGTGCAACCATCCCTACACCCAGAGGGCGATCGAACCGTTCCGCTTTATCGAAACGGGCATCGAAGTGGCCCTCATGCCCGCCGAGGCCTACGCGCGGGAGAAAAGCGCCCCGGGCCGGGTGGCGACCGTCTGCGGGTTTAGGTGCTTTCAGCCGAAGCCGCACCGGGTGTACCTCCCGGCGGCGTACGAAACGTTCCTCCGTCGGATCTACGGGCGCCTCGACGACAGGCGGGACCTCGCCGTCTCCGGGGACCCTCTGCCCCCCGGACGGTCCACCCGGGCGGAAATGACCGTCTTCGATTTCGCCAAGGTGGCCCGCATCGCCGTCCGGGAGTCCGGGGCCGATCTCGGGACCTGCCTGGACCGCCGGGAAACGGAGGCCCGGGAAAAAGGCGTCATGGTCTTCCAGGCCTGGCTCAACCTGGCCGAGCCCTGGGCGGGGAAGGCGGCGGACGTCCTCCGGGAGGCGGGTTACTTCTTCGGGGGCCCGCTGCCGCGATGGTTCGACAGCGACGGCTTCCTCATGCAGAAGCTCCTTTGCCCTCCCGATTTCGAGGACATCGTTCTGCATACCGATTTCGCAAAGGAACTCCTGGAATTCATCCGGAAGGACAAAAGCGAGGTCGCTTCGTAAGGGCGGGGTCCGGACCGGGCGGGCGCGGCCGCCGGCGGCCCGGCGTCACTCGTACCCGAGTTCGGCGAGCCGTTCCTCGTCGATCCCGAGGTAGTGGGCGATTTCGTGGACCACGGTGATCTCGATTTCCTCCTCCAGTTCCTCCTCGGTTTCGCAGGCTTCCTCGAGGGGTTCCTGGAAGAGGAAGATGGTGTCCGGGTACAGGGGGGGCTCGTTCATGGACCGTTCCAGGAGGGAGGTGCCGTAATAGAGCCCGAGGAGGGTTTCGTCCGGGCCGTACCCCATTTCCTCGAGGAGTTCCGGCGACGGCCTGTCCTGGACGGTGATGAGGATGTTTTTCAGGTGCTCCCGGATCTCTTCGGGAATCCGCCGGATCGCCCGCTGGACGACCCTGTCGAAATCCCTGTTTCTCCGTTTCTTCGTCAAGGGACGGCTCCTTTGGTGAATGCCCGGGAAAGCGTCGTTTCCTCCCGAACTCCGGATCGGTTTTTTATTCGGACGCCGCAGGGAGGAAGGATGACGGGCAACACAGCATGTGGACCTTTTGCGAAGCCTTCATTTCTTCCCGAGTTTTCAGGCAGCCCGAAAAACGCTTTCCCGGACGGCAAAGAAAAAAGCTCCACAGGCAAGGCGCCCGAATCCCGACGACCGAGGCGTACTTTTCGTACGCCGCAGGGAGGAAGGATGATGGGCAACACAGCATGTGGACTTTTTACGAAGCCGTCATTTCTTCCCGCCGAAAAAGGATCCCAGTATGCCCCGGATGATCTGCCTGCCGATCTGGCTTCCGATGGCGTGGGCGGCGCTTTTCGCGGCGGCGCTGAAGAGGTCCCGCTTCGGTTCCTTTGCCCTGGCCCTGGAAGCCGTGTCCTGCGCTTCCTGCCTGGCCGCCGCCTCCGCCCGTTCCTTCAATTTCTCGTAGGCCGATTCCCTGTCCACGGTTTTCTCGTAAAACCCGTGGAGGACGGAATCCCGGACGACGGCCCGGACTTCCTCCGGCGACAGGGGGGTGAGCGAACTCCTGGGCGGAAGGACGAAGGCCCGTTCCACCGGCTCCGGCGCGCCCTTCCCGTCGAGCATGGAAAGGAGCGCCTCCCCCACGGCCAGCTCGGTGATGGCCGCCGTCACGTTGACCGCCGGATTGGGCCGGAAGGTCTCCGCCGCCGCCCTGACGGCCCGCTGCTCCCTGGGGGTGAAGGCCCGAAGGGCGTGCTGGACGCGGTTTCCGAGCTGTCCCAGGACGGGGTCGGCCAGATCCAGAGGGTTCTGGGTGACGAAATACACCCCTACCCCCTTGGAACGGATGAGCCGGACCACCTGCTCGATCTTCTCCTCCAGGGCGCTCGAGACGTCCTCGAAGAGAAGATGGGCCTCGTCGAAGAAGAAGACCATTTTCGGTTTCGGGGGGTCGCCCACCTCGGGGAGCATCTCGAAAAGTTCGGAGAGAAGCCACAGGAGGAAGGTGGCGTACACCTTCGGGGACCGGATCAGCCGGTCGGCGAGGAGGATGTTGATCGTCCCCCTTCCCCGGCTGTCCGTCTGGAGGAGGTCCTCCATGGAAAGGGCGGGTTCCCCGAAGAAACGGTCCCCTCCCTGTTCCTCGAGAACGAGGAGGTTTCTCTGGATGGCGCCGATGCTGGCCCGTGAGACGTTTCCGTATTCGACCTTGAACCGGTCCGCGTTGTCTCCCACGAAGGCGGCCATGGCCCGGAGGTCCTTGAGGTCGAGCAGGAGAAGGCCGTTGTCATCGGCGATCCGGAACACGAGGCTCAGGACCCCGCTCTGGGTGTCGTTCAGGTTCAGGATCCGGCCGAGAAGGAGGGGGCCCATCTCGGAGACCGTCGTCCGGACGGGGTGGCCCCGTTCGCCGAACACGTCCCAGAAAACGACGGGATATCCTTCGTATTGAAACCCTTCCAGGCCGAGGGCCGCGATCCGTTCCTCGATTTTTTTGTTCCCGCCGCCGGGGACGGCGACGCCCGTGAGGTCCCCCTTGACGTCGGAAAGAAAAACGGGAACGCCCATGTCGCTGAGTCCCTCGGCGAGGACCCGCAGCGACACGGTTTTTCCCGTCCCCGTGGCGCCGGCGATGAGGCCGTGGCGGTTGGCCATCCGCGGCAGAAGATGGACCTCCTTCGTACCCCTGGCGATGAGGAGCGTGTCTTTTCCGTTCATGCCTTTTCCTCCCGGTGCGTCAGCTTTCGACGGCCTTCATTGCCAAAGGAACCGTGTCCTTCGGGCTTACCTTGTACCAGACCCCGGCGAGGACGCCCCCTTCGTCGATGAGGAAGGACGAGCGGATCATGCCGACGGACGTCTTTCCGCAGCGGGTCTTTTCGGCCCAGGTCCCGTAGGCGCCGGACACGGCGTGGTCCCTGTCGGAAAGGAGGGGGAACCCCAGACGGTTCTTCTCGTCGAATTTCCCGAGCGCCCCGGGGCTGTCGGGGCTCACCCCGATGACGGATACGCCCCTCGCCTCCAGTTCCTTCCGGGCGTCCCGCACCGACACCGCCTGGGTGGTGCACCCGGAGGTCCCCGCCCGGGGGTAGAAGTACAGAAGAACCTTCCTTCCCCGGAAATCCGCGAGGCGGACCTTTTTCCCCTGCTGGTCCTCGAGTTCGAAATCGGGGGCCTTGTCTCCTTTTTTCAGAACGGCCATGGCCGATTCTCCTTTCCTTTCCTTCCGCTCGATGAAATGCCACAGGTACCCGTCGGGGTCCTTGAGGGAGAGGGTCCGGGCGTTCCACGGCTGGTCCTCCGGTTCGGGAATGTCCACGCCCATGCGAAGGGCGGCATCGTGGATCCGGAGGACGTCCCGGACATCGAGGGAGCATTCCGCCGTTCCGGCGGTGACGACCCGGCCCGCTTTCCGGAGACCCACGGCGTTCTCACCGGCGAAGACCTCCGCGTACTCCGGCGGATCCTCTCCGGTCCAGCAATCAACGATTTCCCGGTTCTTCCCGTCCCAGAAACCGCTGAACCCGAATCCCAGGACCTCCGTGTAAAATTCGACGCTTCTCGCCACGTCGGTGACGAGAAGCGTCATCTGAATGCGTCCGTTGAACATGATCGACCCGTAATCGTTCTCTTATTGTCTTGTATAGATCCGGCAGTCCACGACGGCGAGCCCCTTTTCGTACACCATCACGGGATTGAGATCGATCTGGTCGATTCCCCTGTGATCCCTGACGACGCGGGCAAGTCCCTTCATGGCCGCGACAAGTGCGGGCACGTCCTTCGCTCCCTGGCCCCGGATCCCGGCGAGAAGGGGGTACCCGCGGATGCTTTCGATCATCCGGAGGAATTCCCTCTCGTCCGCCGGGAGGAGGCTGAACTGGACATCCCGGTAAACCTCCGTGAAAATTCCCCCGAGGCCGAACATGAGGCAGGGCCCGTACTGGACATCGGTGATGACCCCCAGGATGACCTCCGTGCCCGGCTTTGCCATGGGGGACAGGGTGACGCCCTCGATTTTCGCCCCGGGGAGCTTCTTGCGCACCGACGAGAGGATCTTTCCGTACGCCTTCCGGACCTCCCCTTCCTTGGCGAGGTGCAGCCGGACGCCGCCGGCGTCGCTCTTGTGGGGGACGTCGGGCGATGCGATTTTCATGACCGCCGGTCCTCCCATTTTCCGGAAAAGGGCTACGGCCTCCTCCGCCGACGCGGCCAGGGGGGCTTCCAGGGCTGGAAGCCCGTACTTTCTCATGAGGTCCGCCGCGTCTCCCGCCGGCATGAGGCGAAGAGGAACTGCGGCATGGGGCCTTGCGGTCTCCGCCGTCCGGGCCTTTCCCTCCTCGAAGGCAAAGAACCGGGAGAAGGCCCTCACCGCCCGCTCCGGGTTCGGGAAGACGGGAATGCCTTTCCGGTGCATGAGGATCCTTTCCTCCCGTTCCACGTCCGCCCCGCCGCAGAAAATGACCAGCTCCGAATTCGTCACCATCCGGGAGGCCCCGTGGATGGGGTCTCCGAAGATGACCGCCATGGTGTCGTATTCCCCCCGGGACGTTTCGATGACCCGGGCGTAAAGGCCGGGGTCGGTGATGGCGTCCCCCGTCAGGTCGATGGGGTTGCTTACCCCGCAATGGGGAGGCAGGAACTCCCGGAGGCGGTCTTTCAGGGCCTGGGACGGCGGGGGCGACGGGATTCCCCATTTTTCCGCCTCGTCGATGGCGAGAATGGCGGCCCCCCCGGAACTGGAGATGTGGAGGAGGCGTTTCCCCGCCGGTTTTTTCATGTACGAGAGGATTTTTGCGAAATCGTAGAGTTCTTCCAGGTTGTCCGCGCGGTGAACCCCGTATTTCCGGAAAATGGCGTTGTAGATTTCATCCGAACCGGCCATGGACTTGGTGTGGCTCTCCGCGGCCACCTTTCCCCGGGCGGTCCTTCCCGCCTTGAGAATGACCACGGGCTTTCTCGCCCCGGCCAGGGACTCGAGAAACGCGGCGGGACGCTTCACCCCTTCCACGTAGAGGGCGATGACATTCGTGTCCGGGTCCTCGTTGAAATACCGGATGCAGTCCGACTCGTCCACATCGGCCCGGTTTCCCAGACTCACGAAGACGCTCACCCCGAGCTGATCCTCGCTGGCCCAGTCCATGAGGGCGGCCCCCACGGTGCCGCTCTGGGCGATGAAGGCCATGCCCCCGCGGCTGGTGAGCAGGGGCCAGGAGGCGCACAGGCTGTGATGGGGCCGGTTGACGCCCTGGCAGTTCGGCCCGATGACACGGATTCCGTATCGTTTCGCCGCTTCGGCGAGGGCCGCCTGGAGGGCTTCGCCGTCCGGACCGGCTTCGGCGAACCCGCCGGTGACGACGACGGCCGCCTTCACCCCCGCTTTCCCGCAGGCCTCGATCGTTCCCGGCACAAGCCGCGCGGGGATGACCACCACGGCCAGATCCGCCGGCGCCGGCGTCGACCCGATATCCTTGTACGCTTTGAGCCCCAGGATCTCGTCGGCCTTCGGGTTGATGGGGTAAAGGGGGCCCTCGAACCCTCCGTGGATGAGATTGAAGAGGATGTCGTATCCCAGTTTCCCGGGAGCGGTGGAGGCCCCGATCAGGGCGACACTTTTCGGTTTGAAGACGGCGTCCAGACTCTTCAACGACTCCATGTTCCCTCCTTCCGTTGTCCGCTGGCCTGCAATGCGTCGATAAGAAAGATACCCCCCGATGCCCCATAACGTACCACAGGATCAGGCCGTTTTCCAAGGGAACTTCCAACGGAACCCCCTCTTGATCTTCCCGGCACTCTTCCCTTATGATGAAGCGGTTTGGAGCGGTGAAGACAAAATAAGCCCGGACAGGGCGGGGAGGCGTGTTTCATGAGAATCCGACAAGCGGGGAAAGTTGCGGAGCATCTGTGGTACCTCGGCCGGAAGGAATCGGGGGTCTATCTTCTGGAGGGAAAGAACGACTGGGTGATGATCAACGGGGGGATCACCTTCATCCTGCCCGACGTCCTCCGGCAGATGAAGGAGTTCGGGATCGATCCCGGGAAAATCGGGAAAATCGTCATCCTTCATTCCCATTTCGATCACGTGGGAGTGGTTCCTTATTTCAAGAGAACCTGGCCCCATATCGAAGTGTGCGCCTCCCGGAGGTCCTGGGAAATCCTGAATATGCCCAAGGCCGTCGAGACGGCAAATGCCTTCAGCAGGCTGGTGGCGAGAGAGATGAAGGCCGACGAGGCGCTCGTGAAATACGATCTCGACTGGAGGGACGACATTTCCGGAACGGCCCTCGCCGGAGGCGACCGCATCGAACTGGGGAACCGTTCCCTGACCATCCTGGATACGCCGGGGCACTCCTCCTGTTCCATCTCCGCCTACGAGCCCGGGATGAAAGCCCTCTTTCCCTCCGATGCCGTGGGAATCCCCTATGACCGGACGGCTTTTCCCTCGGGGAATTCCGATTACACCCAGTACCAGAAAAGCCTGGAGCTTCTGAAGCCTCTCCCGGTCTCGTATCTGTGCGCGGATCACTACGGGTTCGTCACCGGGGAGGAAGCGGCCGGTTTCGTCGACCTCACCATCGGGGAGGCCCGGAAGATGCGATCCGAGATGGAGTCCGTCTACCGGGAGAAGAAGGACCTCGATGCATCCGCCCGGGCCATGACCGCGCTGTTCTACGAGAGGAGCCCCGATTATTTCCTTTCGGCGGAAATCCTGGAGGGTGTTTTCAAGCAGATGGTGAAGCACATCGCGAAAAATCTCTGAAAGAGGGGGGGGGGCAGGGGCCCGATCCCCCCGGGAGAAGGGCCGGGCGGGCTCAGCGTTCCGGGTCTTTCCGCTTCAGGTAGGCAAGTCCCTGGAAGGTGGCCACGATGGTGCCCTCGTCGTCGGAGACCCGGACGTCGTAGGACGCCATCTTCGTTCCCCTGGTGATTTCCCTTGCCTCCGCGATGAGGGTCTTTCTTTTCGTGGCCGTGATGTACGAGATGCTGGCGTTCACGGCCACGGCGATCTGATCGTGCCGGTTGCAGGCGATGGCGAAGGCGTAATCGGCGACGGTGAAGATGACCCCGCCGTGGATGATGTCGACGCCGTTGTAGTGGTGTTTCTCGATGTCGATCCTCACCCGGGCGCGGCCCGGTGCGGCCTCGAGAACCTGGAGGTTCAGGTGCCGGGCGAAGTGATCGTTCAGCAGGAGAGGGGGGACGTCGATCATTTTCCCGCCGCCACCGCCCTGACCTTGGCGGTCAGATTGATGAGATAGGACCGCTGGTCCTGCTGGATGGCCCCCGTGTCGAGATAGTCCTCCCGGAAGATCCGCTGTACGGCCGCCTCCTCGTTTCCCGAAGCGTCGCGCAGGTATTCCCCGATCCGTTCCCGGAACGCCCGTGTCCGGGCCAGGGATTCCTTCAGGTATCCCCGGGCGTCCCCGTCCGTCAATACGTACTGGTGGCTCAGCATGAGAATCTCCACGTCCAGGCGGGAAAGCCTCTCCAGGGAGCGGACGTAGTCGTTGTAGCTCGCCAGGAATTCGGGATGGATGTTGTGCTTCGTGTCCAGCACCCCCGCCGCCTCACCGGTGATCAGCGCCCTGACCCGGGGAAAATAGAAGGAAACGGCGTCCCGGGTGTGCCCCGGGGTGGCGATCACCTGAAACAGCCATCCTTTTCCGAGATCGATCTCCTCGCCGTCCTCCAAGATCCGGTCCACCTCGAGACCGTCGAAGAAAACGTCGTGCCCCGCCAGGAGCGCGGCATGCCTGTCTTCGAAATCCCTGCTCAGGCTCTGGATCAGCTTCACCGCGCCGGGTTTGGCCAGAATGTCCGCCGAAAGCCGGCTCGCCGCGACCTCGAGCCCGGGGATCTTCCGCTTCAGATAGGGAGCCGCCCCGGCATGATCGAAGTGGGCGTGGGTGAGAAACAGGTTGCGGAGCCTTCCGGGATCGCCGAGGCGAGACGCCAGGTCCTCCAGATACAGGGGGCCCATGAAGGTGATTCCCGCGTCGAAAAGAGACGGGGTTTCCGCCACGACAAGCCACGCGGGCAGGTCCGCTGAGCCGATCGACCAGAGATCCCCGGTGATCGCTCCTTTCCGGTCGATGATCATGCCGCCTCCTACCAGAACCCTCTTTCCATGCAGTTTTCGATGAAAGAAACCGATTGCCTGGTCCGGCTCTGAAAGTATTCGAAAAGGTGTTTTCCCACGTCGGGGTACAGGGGCGTATCCTTGAGTTTTGAAATGGGAACCCAGGCGACGTCCAGGGAGTGGGTGTGGTCGGGCCGCACCTTCGGGGTCCCGTGGACGGCCTTTCCGTCGAATAGGATGTGAAGGGTCTGGGGGTAGCGCTTGGTCGAGGGGGCCTCCCCGATCATGATGATATCGCCGATGTCGATTTTTACGCCAAGCTCGTTCTTCCACTCCAAGAGGATGGCTTCCCGGAGGGGGATGTCCTTGTCGACGCCGCCGCCGGGGATGGAGAAAACATTCTTTCCGCCGTAGACATACTTCATGCACAGGATCTTGTTCTCCTGCTCGAACACTGCCGATACGCGGACTCGCATGGATCCTCCTCTTTTTAGTGAAATTTTTAACACGGGGGATCGGAAAGATCAAGGAAAAGGCATGGAGGGAGGAAGTGTCAACCGCCAACGGAAAAGTGCCAACGCCACAGGGGAATCCCGTCCCATTTTTTAAGTATTATTCATGATTGCAAATGGTTATGGCTTGGTACGGATATTGCCTTTTAGAAGCGTATCCATCGAGCCGTTCACAAGGGACCCCTTTCCCCGGGACAGGGGGAAGGCCGGAGGAACGGCATGGGGAGGATGTGATGAAACGGTCCGTTCTCATTGCCGCCGTCGTGATCTGTCTCCTTGGAGCGATTGCGGGCCGCTGCAGTCTCTATCTGTACGAAGAGGAATACGCGGGCAGAATCGTCGATGCCGGGACGGGGGACCCGGTTCCTGGGGCGGTCGTTCTCGCCGTCTGGTATGCCGCGTTTCCCCTGGTGCGGGGACCCTTTTATCTTTATGAAGACGCCATGGAAACGACGACCGATGCCGCGGGCAGGTTTGCCATCCCCGGGCGGGGCCTCCAATTCTTTAGCCGCCTTCGGCCCGTCCACGTCACGGTCTTCAAGCCGGCCTGTGAATGCCTGAAATTCCAGTGGGACCAGCTCGAAGGGGGATACGGCCTGAGCAGGAACATCCACTGGGAAGGCGCCGTTCCCGTCATTCCCCTGAGGAATCTGGCCGCTGCGGAATGGCGCGGCAAAGAGCGCCTCGAACTGCCGTCGAGAGTCTTTCCCCAGGACGCTTCCCTCATCCTGGAGGAAGGGGACTGAAGGGGCCCGGTGTCATGACAATAAACGGAGACTCAAACGGCGAGGTGCATTTTATCGGCCCTCGGGAACACCGGGAGCGGGTGGTCAATATTCTGCAATCCCTCGGATTCGTGGAAATGGCCGGGGTTCTTCCGTGGCCCGACCCGCCGCCCGGTTCCGGGGAGGCGCCGCCCGGGAGGCGAATCCTCGCGGCGCTGCGCCGGAGGAGGGGCCTGACGCAGGCCGCCCTTTCCGGAAGGACGGGAATTCCCCAGAGGCATCTGTCCGAAATGGAACACGGGCGAAGGCCCATCGGCAAGAAACTGGCCCGGGTGCTGGGCCGGGCCCTTGAAACGGATTACCGGGTGTTCCTGTAGCCCGCCGCGACCCGGTCCCCGTCCGCCCTTCGGAAGATTCTCCTGTATTTCGTCGAGGGATCGAAATCCAGCCTCGGGACGACGCCGATGTCCGTTTCCATGAGCCCCCTGGTCAGCATCCCAAGCTGGTGCCGCAACCGCCTCTCCTGGTCTTCGGGGAACCGGTTTCCCCGCATCTGGATCCTTATCTTCAGCCGGTCCGCCGATTCCTGGAAAACCCGGAAGCGGACCAGCCCCGGAATGTCGGCGAAGAAGCCCGTCACGAGAAGGGGATTGATCTTCGTCCCGTCGGGCAGAACGATGAAGTCGTCCGACCGGCCGAGGATCCTTTCCATCCGCCGGAACCGGACCGGTCCTTCCCCGCTCGCAGCGCGTTGCGCCTTGTCCCCCGTGTTGTAACGGATCAGGGGCATGGTGAAATTGTACAGTGCCGTGACGACGATGTCGTTTTCCTCGACGCTGCCGTCGGGAAGGGACGCCCCGGCGATTTCGACGAGGTTGACGTCCTCTGCGATGCAGTACCCGCGGCTCCCCTCGGTCTGGGAGGCGACGAAGCCGAATTCCGAAAGGCCGTAGAAGTCATGAACGGGGACCCCGAAGAGGGATTCGGCCCTGTTCCGGGTGTCGGGGTAGAGCACCTCCGACCGGGTGACGATGCACTTGAGACCCCGGGCGATCGTTTCCGCCTCCTTTCCCCGGAGGCCGTCGCACAGGGTGTCGAGAAAACTGGGGGTGAGCAGGATGACCCGGGGGCGGTAGCGCAGGATCGACGGGACGATCCGGGAGAAATCCTCGCCGATGGACAGGTTGAGGACTTTGTAGACGCCCAGTCGCTGCAGGAGGTCCTTCCGGTTCTTCACCCTGAATTCCGCCATCAGGCGGAGCTGACGGTCCATGATCCCGACCCCCGCGAGGAGGAGGGAACGGAGGTGGACGAATCCCCTCAGGATCTCATACTCCCGGCTTGCATGGAAAATCGTCGGTTCTCCGGTGGAGCCGCTGGATTGAAACCGGACCAGACCGTTTTTCCTGGTGCCCCGGGGCAAAAAGTCGTCCGGATTTTCCTTGAGTTCGCTCTTGTGCAGGACGGGCATCCTTTCGATATCGGCGAGGGAGCGGAAGTCCTCGGGAACGAGTCCCCGCTCAGCCATCCGCCTTCTGTAGAAAGGGATGTTTTCATGACAGTGCCGGATCAGGCGCCTGAACTGGTTCATCTGGAGTTCCCGGATCTTCCAGGGAGGAAGGAAGGGCGCCCTCATGAAGTGCAGCCACAGATCCGGATTCGTCGCGATCATTTCACACCTTGGTTCCCCTGCCCCGCTTCCCCCGTTGCGGCCCTCGTCCGCTTCGGACCTTTGCCGACGGAGGATTTCTATCATGTTCCGGGCCCGGTTGCCTGATTTTTTTTACGCCCGCGGGCGGGAAAGCACCGTCCGGTCCTTTCCCGCCGGCCGGCCTCCGGGCTTCCATTTCCCGCGATCGGTGGTACAATGGCCCGAACCGGACGCGGTGAATACGGAAGGAAAGGAGGGAACATCGATGAGCCTGAAAAACAGGTACGCCATTGCCGGCGTCGGCTATACTCCCCAGGGCATCGTTCCGGAGCGGACGACCCTCGATTTTCACCTGGAGGCCTGCGCCAACGCCATCGAGGACGCGGGGTTGAAACGGGAGGACGTGGACGGGCTCTTCTGCTACCGTCACTTTCCCCCCTCCAGGGGAGAAACGGAAGTGCCCCCCTACCTCGTGGCGCAGCATCTGGGCCTCGAACCGGCATACCTCGGCCAGGACGCCAACTGATCCAGGAACCACCTTGCGCACGCAGTTGGCGTGCTCGAAGCGGGACTTTGCAGTTATGTCATGATTTCCTATGGCCAGAGCGGACGGTCGGGGGACAGCATGATGCAGGTTCTTGCCGCGTTGAGCGGCGACGACATCGTCTACGGTCACTTCGGCGCCGCGGGCGGATACGCCCTGGCGGCGCGGCGGGCCATGCACGAATTCCGCACGGGACCGGAGACGTGGAAGCAGATCGCCGTGGGACAGCGCAAGTGGGCCAATCTGAACCCCCGGGCCATGATGTGCGGCCGGGCCATGACCGGCGAGGATTACGACCGCTCGGCCCTGGTCGTCGAGCCCTTCCGGCTGGCCGACAACTGTCTCGTCACCGACGGGGGTCGCGCGTGCATCGTCACCACGCTGGAACGGGCCCGGGACCTTCGTCATCCGCCCGTCGTCCTCATGGGACTCGGGATGCACCATCCCTCGGCCGATCTCGCCGGCGCCCGTTATCTCGCCGGTCCCACCGGTGCGCGCCGGGCGGGAGCGACGGCGCTCCGCATGGCAGGGATCACCCTCGACGACGTCGATGCCTGCGAGATTTACGACTGCTTCACCTACACCGTCGAGATCACCCTTCAGGATTACGGATTTTTCGGGCCCGGGGAAGGGGAGGACTGGTTCCGGGGCGGGACCATCGAACCGGGGGGCCGGATGCCGGTGAACACGTCGGGGGGACAGCTTTCCGAATCCTACCAGATGGGGCTCACCCCCCTGACGGAAGGCGTCATGCAGCTCATGGGCCGCTGCGGGGAGCGGCAGCTCGGACCCGCCACGGGCAACAGGACGCCGGAGATCATCCTGTGCAGCGACAACGGGGGGATCCTGCAGTCCCACGCCTGCTGCATTCTGGGGAGGGGGTAAACGCCATGACCTACGGGAAACCGTTGCCGAAGATCTATTCCGATGCCAGGGAGTTCCGGGAGGGCTGTCTGGAACACGAACTCAGGATTCAGAAGTGCGGCGGCTGCGGGCATCTGCGGTGGCCGCCGGCCTTTCTGTGTCCCAGATGCCTGTCCCGGGACACGCAGTGGGTCAGGGCGTCGGGCAGGGGGACCGTGTATTCCTACGCGGTCTATCATGTGGCATTCGATCCGGCCTTCAAGGAGGATCTTCCTTACGTCGTGGCCCTGGTCGCGCTGGAGGAAGGCCCCCACCTCCTGACGAACCTTGTGGGATGCGATCCGGGGGCGGTTTCCTGCGACATGGCCGTGGAAGTGGTCTGGGACGACGTGACGGAGTCGGTGTCCCTTCCCAGGTTCCGCCCGGCGGCGGGATGAGGCCTGTCAGTCCCCGTGATCGGCTCTGACCGGCCTCGCGTTCAGGATCGCCATCCACTTTTCCGGGTTTTCCAGCGGCCGGAAACCGCATTCCTCATAGACGCCGTGGGCGTCTCTTGTAACAAGAAGCCATTGATAAACACCCCTCATCTCCGGATGGGACAGGGTGTGCCTCACCATTTCCCGGGCGATGCCCCGCCTCCGGTACGCCTCGCTGACAACGACGTCCAGGAGGTAGGCAAACCGGATCTTGTCGGAAACGGCCCTCAGAAAACCGACCTGGCGGCCGTTTTCGAGATACGCACCCACGACCAGCGCCGAATTCTCGATGCCCTTCCGGATTTCGCTTGCCGTGATGCCGGGACACCAGTACGTCGTCGAGAGCATCGTTCGAATGTCTTCGACATTCAGCCTTTCCCTGTCGGAACTGATGCGGACGTTACAATTCAAACTCCCTGATGACGTCAAAGCTTTGAAAGTCCCTTTCCCTGAGAAGATCGAGACAGGCATCGACGACGGCGCCGTCGTAAAGGATGTCTCTTTGTTTCGTGATTTCATTGACGGCCAGTTCCACGCCCAGCGCGGGTCTGTAAGGCCGGTGGGATGCCATGGCTTCCACGACGTCGGCGACGGCCAGGATCTTGGCGCCGATGATGATCTCGTCCCCCTTCAGGCCCCGGGGATACCCGGACCCGTCAATGCGCTCGTGATGCTGATAGATGATCTCGGCGACGTTCCACGGGAAGTGGATCCGTTCGGTAATGTCGTAACCGATGCGGGAATGCGAGTGTATCAGTTCCGATTCCGCCCGGTTCAGGCTGGACGGCTTACTCAGGATTTCGGAAGGGACCGCTATTTTCCCGAGGTCGTGTATCAACGCAGCGATGTAGATTCCCTGGGTATCGTTTGGGGACAGATTGATTTTCTCTGCGATCCCCCTGGAGATTTCCGCAACCCTCCGCTGATGTCCCGACGTGTAAGGATCCCTTACCTCCACGATGGTCCCGATCGCCTTGATGATCCCGCAAAGGGTCTGTTTCAGTTTGTCCCTGCTCTCCCGGATCGCATCACTCGCTTTTTTCCTTTCCGTGATGTCCCGCGCGATTCCGACAAGTCCGACGAGATTGCGCTCCCGGTCATATATGGGGGATTTGACCGCTTCGATCCATCGTTCCCTGCCGTCGGGTCCGACGATGATTTCTTCGATGGTCTTTCTTCTTCCCGATCGGATAACGGCGAAATCGTCCTTTCGATACTTTTCCTCCAGAAAAAACTTCGGCCACATGTCGAGGTCCGTCCTGCCGACCAGTTCCTCCGTCCTTTGCCCGCAGGCTTTCGCATACGCTTCGTTGACCGTGATGAATCTTGCGTCCTTGTCTTTCACCCAGACCATATCGGGGATGTTGTCCAGAACGGCTTTCTCCCGCGTCCGTAATTCCTGGGCCTTTTTTTCCGATCGGATGAGCGCGGTGATTTCGATATTCACTCCGGAGATGCCGATGATCCGGTCCTCGAAATAAACAGGGGAGATGATATTGAAAAAATTCTTCATCTCGCCGCGAACGGGGAAATCGATCCGTCCTTTCACCGTTTCTCCGGCAAAGGCTTTGTCGTTGTTTTTCTTCCAGCGCTTCAAGGTTTCCCCGTCGGGGGCCAGATTTTCGGGGCTTTTGCCCACCATGTCGCCGTAAAGCATCCGGCACCGGGCGTTTCCCATCACATATTTCCCGCCCATATCCATCATGAAGACATCGAAGGGCAGGCTGTCGGCGAATGCCTGCAGCCAGGAGGCACCGGTTTTGGCGGCATCGAGGTTCTCCCCCTGGGGTGTGACGTCTCTTCCGATCGACTGATACTCCACAATCTTCCCGTCGTCTCCCGGAAGGGCCCGATCGGTCCATCGCAGGCGGCGGACTTCTCCGCAGGAAAGGACGACCCGATGCTCATAGGTGACGACAGGCCTGTCCCCGGTCAGGGAAGAGAACCGTTCGTGGACGAACGTCCGATCCTCGGGAGCGATGGCGGGGATGATGCTGCTTCCGAGAAGTTCCTCTTTCTTCTTTTCGAAATACCTGCAATAGGCATGATTGACAAACGTGAGGGTCCCGTCCGGCAGGAAACGGCGGACAAGGTCCGGCTGGTCGTCAGCGAGGGCGCGATAAAACCTGCACTCCTCTCCAAGGGGGGATCGCACGGGCGATGCCGGACCCCTGTGATGATCGGTCATGTCTCCTCCTCGATGGCATCAAAGTTGACGGCTTCGTAAAAAGTTCCTATGCTGCGTTGCCCTTCATCCCTCGTCCCTGCGGCGTACCATCAGTACGCCTCAGTCCTCGGGATTCGGGCGCCTTGCCTATGGAGCTTTTTCCTCTGCCGTTCGAAAAAGTGTTGAATTGGCCTTTTTACGACTTCATCGAAGTCGGCTGCATCCATCAACCCTGCTCTTCCCTGAAACGCTTATGAACGCGCAAGGATGCCGTTCAGTTTCCCCCGCAGGGTCAGGGCGGGTTTGATGGATGCTTTCCTTCCCGTTTCCTTCCGTTTTGCCGCCGCACCACCCTTAATCGTTGATATATAACGGATGAACCATGACAGCTTCGTAAAAAGTTCCTATGCTGCGTTGCCCTTCTTCCCTCGTCACTACAGCGTACCATCAGTACGCTTCATTCCTCGGGATTCGGGCGCCTTGCCTATGGAGCTTTTTCCTTTGCCGTTCGAAAAAGTGTTGATAGGCATTTTTTAGAGTTCGTCAACCATGACAAAGTATGGTCGACCCGTCAACGAAAATTTTATGCTGTGGCTGCGTTTTCCGGCTTTTCTAGAGGGCCTCCGGTCATGAAGTTATGGCAGTTCGCGCCGGATCGACGGGGACGGAGCGTCCGGACGGTCCGAACCTCGTTCAACGGGTACCCGGCTGCCCGGAACTGCGGATATACGTTTCCAGCCTGTCGAGCGACTCGGGCAGATTCTTCCTGCCGAAGCCTATGCGAAACGCATTGTATCCCGATCCGTACAGGGTTCCGGGAAGCAGAAGCACCCCTGTTTCCCGGACAAGATCGGCGCAGAACGCATCGACCGGCTGGTTCAACAGCATGGGGAACGCAATGGATCCCGCCCTGGGGCGATCCCAGGCGAACCATGCGCTGTGGGAATCGAAGAACGGGTCGAGCAGATCGAGATTCCGCCGGATAATCCCCAGGTTCCTTCCAGCGATCGCCTCCGCGTTTCGCAATGCCAGGGTCGCAAGGAATTCGCCTGGCGCGCTGCTGCATATGGTCGTGTAATCCTTGAATGCTGCAAGCTCCCGGAAAATCCTGCGATTGCGGGTCGCGATCCATCCGATCCGAAGTCCGGCGAGACCGTAGGTCTTTGACATGACGCCGAGGGAAACCGCGCGGTCGTTCAGGTCCGCAAAAGCCGGCAGGCGATCGGAACGATTCAGTTCCAGGCCGCGGTATACCTCGTCGGAAAAAATCGTGAAGCCGTGTCTCTCCGAGAGCGCCGACAACTCCCGCACGAACCCTGACCGGGGCAGAAAGCCGGTTGGATTATGGGGAAAATTGACCACCACCACTTTCGTGCGGCCGGTAAGGGCGTTTTTCAGGGCTTCAAGATCGAGTTCCCATGCCCGTTTCGGATCCCCCCGCCACTCGGTGACTTCCGCGCCGGCGCCCCTGGCCACCTCCCCGAGAGACTGATAATAAGGGGCATGGACAATGACGTGATCCCCCGGCCCGAGGGCGACATTCATGAAGTTGAAGATCGCCTCTTCCGCGCCGGCGTGCACGAGCACCTGTTCCGCCGTGATGTGTTCGTACAGCGCGGCGATCGCCTGTCTGAGTTCGGGACTGCCGAGGGACTCTGTGTAGCCGAGCCGCATCGACATCAGCCGTTCATGGGCCCCGGCTTCGAATGCCAGCAGTTCTCCCAGTTCCATGCTTTCACAATCGGAGGAGCACAGGAGATAAGGGGCGGAGAACTCATGCCTGGCAAAGTATCGTTCCAGACGAAATCGATCGAGTTTCATTCCCGGGACATCAGATCTCCGAGGTGCAGTTCGGGCATCGCATCGCCTTGACGGGGATGACGGTGAAGCACTTCGGACATTCCTTGGTCGTCGGTACCGCGGGAGGCGCTTCCGCTTTCTTTTTGAATCGGTTCATTTGCTTGATGACGATGAAGATCGCGAATGCCACGATAATGAAATCCAGGATGGTGTTGATGAATACGCCGTACTTGATCGTGACCGCCTCCGCCGCGGCGGTCTTCTCCCTCAGGGTGACCGCAAGTTCCGAGAAATCGATGTTACCCAGGAGCAGGCCGATGGGCGGCATGATGACGTCACTGACAAGGGAACTGACAATCTTCCCGAATGCCGCGCCGATGATGATACCGACGGCCATGTCGACGACGTTGCCGCGCATGGCGAATTCTTTGAATTCTTTTATCATTCCCATGTTCATCCCCTCCTTGTCGGTATGGTGATTCATGATGGCGACGACCGCAATCCCTGCGGCGGCCGTCACGGCTGAACCTGACAACGAAGCGAACAATCCATTTGAACGGGTACCGTCCCTCCGCTGCAGGCCGACACCCTCCACAATCGGAAAACCGATGAAGTCCCGCGTAGAAATGTAACAGTATTTTCAGCGGGATTCTATAGAGATTTTTATAGGGACGGACACCGTACCCCCATGTCGCCGTCAGGATTTCCTTGACAGGCAAAACCTCCCCTCTATATGCTATTTCATGAGAAGCATCATGTTTCATGGAAAACAGTGGGATATTTGCGTTGTCCCCGTGATTTCCGGCTGCCTTCCGCCGCAATGGGAACGCCGTTTCCCGGGCCGCGGCGGCGAGGTGACGAAACGCCGCCTGTTCATGGAGGGCCGTGCACTCCGGATTTCCATCCCGGGTACTCCCCTCCTCCTGCGCTTCAGCTGTCGCCCGAAAGGCGATTTAAACCCCGTTGACGCAGGTGCATGCCGCACCTGGCGATCGGGTACCCGAAAGCCTTCGCTCCCATGACCGCTGTACGGACATTTCTTCGATTTTTCCGCTTCGCCCTCGTCATTGCCGTCTTTTCATCCACGCCGTGGGCGGCGGCTGAAACCCCTTCGGCAGAGGGAACGATCTGCCGGCCGCAGGCGCTGGAGGACGCCCTTTCCCGTTATCGATACCTCGAGGCACAGGGCGGCTGGCCCCGGGTTCCGGCGGGCCCGACGCTGCGTGAAGGAGACCGGAATCAGCGTATTTCTTTTCTGAAGCGGCGACTGACGGCAAGCGGGGACCTGACCGCGCCGGCGGGCCGGGCGGATGTTTTCGACGGGATTCTTGATACGGCCGTGAAGAAATTCCAGGCCCGTCACGGCCTGCAGGCCGACGGCCTGGTCGGGGTCAAGACCCTGAGGGAGCTGAACGCGCCGATCATCAAACGGATCCAGCAACTTGCCGCGAGCGTTCGACGCTGCGGGCGCCTTCCCGTTCTTCCGGATCGTCGCCACATCCTGGTGAACGTCGCCGATTTCACTCTCAAGCTGTTCGAAGGCGGGAAACTCCGCCTCTCCATGCCGGTGATCGTAGGCACCGCCTACCGGCAAACCCCGGTGGTCTGCGGTCGCATTTCGTCGCTGACGATCAATCCGTATTGGAATGTGCCGATTGTCATCGCCATCGAGGATCTTCTTCCGAAGATCCGGGAAAATCCGGAGTATCTCCGGCGATTTCAGTTCCGTGTATTGCGGGACTGGGAGACCGGAGAGGAAGTCGATGCGGCTGAAATCGACTGGGCGAATCTGTCACCGGAGAGTTTTCCCTACTGGCTTCGCCAGGATCCAGGCCCGGACAATCCCCTCGGCCGTGTCAAGTTTTCCTTTCCCAACCCATACGGTCTCTTCCTGCACGATACCCCGGCCGGGGGGCTGTTCCGGAACGATGTACGCACCTTCAGCTCCGGCTGCATTCGACTGGCAAGACCCCTGGGGCTTGCCGTCTACCTCCTTCAGGGCACCCCGTTGGGTTCCATGGAGGCACTGACCGCCGCCATCTCCAGCAGCGAAACACAGAAGCTGGACATCCCTTCGCCCATCGCCGTTCAAATTGTTTACCTGACAGCCTGGGTCGACGCCGACGGAACGATTCAGTTCCGGCCCGATATCTACAACTGGGATCCGGCCCTCTGATGCCGCAAGCTCCGGGACGGCGACGTCATCACGGTTACCGATCGAGCCCGGGGAAACTTCGGGGAAAGAGACGACGCCCTCCGTTCGACGAAGGATATTTCACCGGTTTCTACCTGGATCCTTTCTCACCCGATATTTTGTTATAGAGCCAGGCAAAGATCGCCCCGCCGATCAGGCCGTCGAAAAACGCCCAGATCAACCCGATGACGCTGCCCATGGGAGAGATCGAGTATCCGCGGTACACTCTTCCTAGGAGCGTCACGCTCCCCGTAGTCCCTTCAAATGCGATGATCCACCACGTCAGGAAGAACAATCCGAGTCCCCAGACGATGCCGCACGTCAGTGCAAACGCCTTGATGTTGAGCTTCATGATTTTTCCCTCCTTCATTCCCCAAAAGCGACTTTGTCCGATGATGTCTCCTTTTTCTTCCTCCGGGCCTTCTCTTCAACGTTTGAAGCAGTCATTGCCTTTCATGTTGAAATCCGTGCCGGCGCGCCCGCGAGCCGCGGCCGACCGTTGGACGGATGGATGTGTGGTTTGACTCCATGATGGTTCATGAAAGGTTTCGAGATTGCGGACAGGGGCCTGAAAACGTTCTTTCCAGGGTCCCTCCACCGCAGCGGACACGGGCCCGATTTCCATTCGGGCGCAAGACCAGTCATCGCCGGGGGCTCATGCTTCACGGGCGTTGAATCCGCGTGCCTGACCTTCTTTTCCGTCCCTCATGATTCCCTTGCCGGCCCAGGGTTCGTTTCACCCCGCCCGCCATTGGGAGACTGCGGCGTCACGCCATGAAAAAACCCACCGCGACAAGAATCGGACTCAGAATGTTGATCAGCACGTTCATTCCCATGTAAGGGATGAGCTTTTCGATGTTATTGGAGAATCGATAGGCGCCGATGAAAGTGGGCACCGCGATGGTGACGGCGATCAGGCCGATCAGCGAAGAGCGGGGCATGTATCCGGAAACGACTCCCAGAACGATGGAAAGATAGGCAAGGAATAAAAACAGTCCGAAGACGAGACTGCTCCCGCTTCTTCCCAGTACGATGAGAAGATGCTTTCTCCCGACGCATTTGTCCGCTTCGACGTCGGGAAACTGATTGAGCAGCAGCAGATTGTTGACCAGGAAAAAGGGAACCATGGATGCGATAACGCTGGTCCAGGAATATTCTCCCGTAAGACAGAAATGCGTCCCGATGACCATGAGCGGACCGAATCCCAGCCCCGGAGAGATCAGGCAGAGAAAAGGGCTCCGGACGATCCAGGGGGTATATGCGGCGACGAGAAGCAGTCCGGGGATGTAAAGGGGGAGGATGGCGGCGCCCCTGACGTAAAGAAAAAACAGTCCGATGATCGCCGTGATCAGAAGCGTGATTACGGCGACGGCGATCGTCGTTCCGGCCATCCCGGGCATTTTCGGAAGCGTTCCGGTGCCGCCGCTGAAGGGCGTGCGTTTCGTTATCAGGTCCAGTCCGCTTTTGAAATCGAAATATTCGTTGAAGGTGTTCACGCTGATATGCGCCGAGATCGCACCGGCCAGAATCAGGACGAAGTAGGCCCAGTCGATCTCCCGACTGGACCAGAATGCCGTTCCAAGGCCCAGCAGAACGCAGGCCGGAGTCAAAATCAGAAAGGACATCCGCATAGGGCCCAGCAGGCCGCCAAGATAGCTCATTTGAAACATCTCTCCCGATTCGAAATGGATTGTTCCCCTTTGCCTTGTGTCCCGCCTGGACGACGCCGTCGGGCGGGAATCGCCGCGCGGCCCTTTCCGGTCGCCGTCGACGGGAAAATCCGCCGTGCCGATTTCCCCCGATTCATGAGACAAACCGGCGAAGCTTCCCAACCATGACAAAGTACGAGGGAACCGTCAACAAAAATTTGGCCTTACCCTCTGCGATCCTTCATGAAAATCCGTCGAGTGCATCGTAAGACGAAAGAACGGTATTGTCGCGGGAAGGGACGTTATTGCCCTCGCCGGCCGCATCCACATCATAGCGGTGCATATGCCGGGAAGGTGTGGAGCCTGTCTTCCGAGAAAAAGGGGTGAAAACCGAATCCCTCCGCCTGGCCGGTGGTGACGTTCATGACGAACACCGTGACGGCGAAGGCCTGCGTACCAGAATGCCAGATTTCGCACCACATGCGGTTTCCGGGGAGGGTCTTGCCGTAAAGCGTGGAGAGAAAATCGACCTTCATGGCATAGGGGAAAACGGTTCCGATTACGGTGCGGAGGTTGTAGATAACCGCATCCCTCCCTGAATGTTTCTCCCCGGGATTGGACACGATCAGGGGTGTGGTCGGTATTTTATACCACATTCCATCTTCCGTGACGAGGTCCAGGGTGAGTCCGGTGATTTGCGTACTGGACAGGTTCGTGATGGCAAGGCCTGTGGACCACCCGCCCGCATTGACGACGTAGGGAATCCGGACGACCATGTCGGTTGCCGTAAAACCGGTCGATGCCGCACCGAGGATAAAAGCCGCCGCAATCATGAAGAATGCCGCTTTTTTCATGGGTCCTCTCCTCATTGTTTTTCTTGAGGAAATATTTTTTCACAAAGGGAGGGAAAAAGCAAAGAAGAGGCGGCGGGCGGCATGCGCGCCCTTTGGTCGGCATTGCAGGGCCATCCGGCTTGCCGCGGTCCGGCAGATTCAGGAGCAGGAATGGAGACAACCGGCGGGATGGAGCGTTGGTGTTCGGCAATCCATGTCCGGCGGATTCGACGGCTTCCGGCGGTCCGGGAGGCATCCGGCCGCCATTGCCGTTGCGGCGGCGGTTCAAAAAGACGCCTCACGCAACGGTTTCACCGACGGCTCAGCGTTTCTGCTCCATGACGGAGATGACCTGATAATGGAACCCCCACAAGGCATCGAGAAATTCCCTTTTCCGGAGGGGACGTATTCGCCGGCGAAAGACCGGTTCCTTTCGGCTCGCAACCGGATCGACGCCGAATGTCACATGTCCTCTGTATCGACGATTTCACGTATTTTTTCAGACAGTTCGTCAATGTTGAACGGCTTTTGGATAAAAGACGTCCCCCGGCTGAAAATTTCATCCATTCCCATTGTTTCGGGAGAGTACCCGGACATGTACAGGACCTTCAATCCAGGCAGGGCTTCTCTGAGATGATGGGCGACGACGATTCCCGTCATGCCGGGCATGATCATATCCGTAATGAGCAAGTCCGGTTTCAATCCTTCTTCGCGAACGGCCCGGATGGCCTCGTCGCCGTTTGCCACGACCGTGGGGGCGTATCCCAGTTTTTTCAGTTGTCTTTCAAGAAGTTGTCTGACCGCCGGATCGTCTTCGACCGCGAGAACGGTTTCGCCGCCCCACAGTGCCTTTCTTTCACTTTTTACGACGGTCTGCGCCGGACCGTCGACGCTGGGGAAGTATATCTTGAATGTCGTGCCTTTTTCCGGTTCGGAATAGATCCATATGCCTCCGCCCGATTGTTTCACGATTCCGTAAACCGTCGAAAGACCCAGACCCGTTCCCCGGGCCATTTCCTTCGTTGTAAAGAAAGGCTCGAATATGTGGGCTCTCGTTTCCTCGTCCATGCCGTGGCCTGTATCCGTTATCGCCAGCATCACATAATTTCCCGGTGTCACCCCGATGTGATGTTCCGCATATTCATCATCGAGTACGACGTTCCTGGTTTCAATGAGCAGTCTGCCTCCCTCCGGCATGGCGTCCCTCGAGTTGACGGCGAGATTCATGATGATCTGCTCTATCTGTCCCGGATCGGCTTTCGTACAGTCGAGGTCTCCTGTAAGAGCGGTTGTCAACTGGATATTTTCACCGATAAGCCTTCGGAGCATCTTTTCCAGATTGATCACCGATTCGTTTATACTGAAGACGACGGGTCTCAGCGCTTGTTTTCGACCGTAGGCCAGAAGCTGGCGCGTCAGGGAGGCCGCTTTTTCTCCCCCGGCTCTGATCTGAACGAGATTTTCAAGGATCGGGTCATCCTCTTTGATTGCATCCTTCATCAGATCGCAATTTCCCATGATGATCGTAAGAAGATTGTTGAAATCATGGGCGATTCCTCCGGCCAGCTGGCCGACGGCCTCCAGCCTCTGGGACTGGCGGAATTGTTCTTCCAGCTGTATCTTTTTTGTCACATCCCTGAAAAATCCGATGACACATTTTCGATGACCCATGACCATCGGCGAGGAAGTGATGTCCGCCAGGAGGGTCCGGCCGTCCTTTCTGATGCATCGAATGGGTTCCGGCAGCGCACTCCGGCCTGCGGTATGCTTTTCCAATTCCGCAAGGACTTTCTCCAGTTCCTCTTTCGGATGAATGTCCTCGATGCCCAGTGTCGTCAATTCCTCCGCCGGGTACCCCAGCATGTCGCAGATCGCCGGATTTGCATACATAAACCGTTTCGTCTCATCGTCGGCCACCAGAATTCCCTCGGAGGCCCCTTCAAACAGTGTTCTGAACCGTTCTTCCGATTCACGTCTTTGCTTTTCGCTTTCCATGTTGTGAAGGGCGAAAGCGATGTCCCCGGCCATTTCAAGAAAGAGACTTTGCTCTTCGTCATCGTTCATGACCATGACCGGCAGGTATGCGAGCAGGATTCCATAAATTTCCCCGTGATGTTCCAGGCGTGCGGCAAGAACACCCTGGTCGCCGTCATGAGGTGTCGCCTCATCACCTGTGAAAGGAATGAGCCGATCGTCGAGGGTGAGGATTTCCTTTCCGCTCGCGAATTCGTGAACCCAGGCCGGCGGACGGTCGTTCTTCAACTGCTGGATCAGCTTTTCGAAAGTGTTGTTGGTTCCCGAATCCGCACATGCCAGGGATTCTTCCGACCGTGCGAAAGGCATGATGCATGCACCTGTGTAACCACGGGTTTCCACGACGGTCTCGCACGCCCGTTGGATCAATTTGCCGGGGTCCCGTTCTTTGATGATCAGTTGGTTGACGTTTCGTATTGCGCGAAGCGCCCGCTGGATGTAGTTCGTCTTGATATCGGCACGCTTGGCATCGTTGATGGAGCGCACGAGCAGGAACATGAATCCAGCGCCGATGATCAGGACGATAGACGCTTCCAGAAAGACCTCATGCCAGTTGATCGGTGTTTCCTGCGCATTCAGCAGAACGCTGGGCAGGTCGTATAATTCGTCGAAAAGTACTAGCAATCCGAGAAGTACGAAACCCGTCAGCGGGAGAAACCACATCCTGAACCAAAGGCGTCTTCTTGCCGATTCTTTCATTGCCCTCAACCGGGATTTCATTTTCTGGTCCCCTTTGCCGGTGCATGACAATCTTTGATTCATTACAGGACATGTCGGTCTTCATGTTCCGTGGTTGTTCCTCTGCTCGGGCCACACAACGGAACGACTTTTCTTGTCATCTTCTACTTCTTTAACGTGATGCCGCGAACACCGACCTTCGTGCCTATTCGGCACGAGATCGGCTTCAAAGGATTCCCACATGGTTTCATCCCGTTGCCGGGATCGGTCATGGGATGAACAAAAGCCCCCGGAACATTTCTATCCCCGGAGCTGAATTTCTGAATACAAAACCATGACAAAGTAAAAGAGAACAGTCAACATAAATCTGCTTTAATTCCATTGAATACAATGCTTCCGACCGAGCTTTTCTCGACAAAAAATGAGTTCTATAAAAACGATGTCCGCAGGATCGACAAGGCCGGTCATCCTGCAATCCCAAAATGGAAGTCACCGATATCTTAGCTTATATTTCGTTCTATACTGTGCCCTGAAATCGGACGACCCCATGAGGGGAACAACGGTCTGAAAAGGTTCGAAGGAGGGAGCGGGTATGTGTATTGGATTACAGGCCGGCCTTCCGGTTGCGGGACGTGCGGATGGGAGCGGTCATGGTCCATGCCTGACGGATTCGATCGTTTCCGATGATCCGGCAGGTCTCTGACAGCATTTCCGTTCCGGGGTCGCTCAACGTTTCTGTTCCATGACGGAGATGACCTGATAATGGAACCCCCACAAGGCATCGAGAAATTCCCTGGTTCGAAATCCGCTGACGCGGACCATGACCAGGTAGTTCTTGCTTCCTGCAAGCGGGTGGATCAGGACGGCCAGGAGATCCATTCTGTAACGCTTGCAGAGATCGACGATCTCGAAGATGATGCCCGTTTTCTGCTTTGCCGGCACGCTGAGGCAGATCCGGGTGTTCGAGTCTCCGGCCCGGGCGATGGTCGCAAGGGCGTCCAGGATATCCGACTCGGTGATGATCCCCATGAGCCTGTCATTGCCGACGACGGGGAAGGTGCCGATCTTCCGGATTCTCATGAGGGCGCCGACCTCCTCGATCGGGTCGTTGGGACCGCAGGTGACGAGTCCGTCCCCGATCATGGCGTCCGACACCTTGCGGCGTCTTAAGTCCGCCTCTTCATCCGTGTTGAGTTTGCTGTCCAGGTGAAGGCCCGGGATCAGCATCCGGACGGTCAGGAGACCGGACAGGGCGCCCTGGTCATCGGTGACCGGAAGCCTGCGAACCCTGTTCTTTTTCATGATCATGAAAGCGTTGTAAAGGCTCTCTTCCTTCGTGACCGTCGCAGGGGATTCGGTCATCCAGTAACGAACAATCATCGGGGTTCCTCCATGCCGGCAGAGCTGATGACTTTTGAACTATTAGGACAGTATGCTGTCTATGTCAATCATGTCTTTGCGGTCCGCCACGGTTCATCGATCCACGTTTTCCCGCGGCCGCCGGAAGATCCGTCCCATCTCCCATGGTCGCCGGTCGTTGCCTGAATGTCTCGTGCGCTCCGGTATCGAGGTTTCCGAAGTCGTCCGCGCTGGAAAAAGAGAAGGCAGGGTCGCCGGACCCTGCCTCCTCCCTCCGTGGTACGAACCACGGATCGGTACACATGGAACGGGGGTTACTTTCGCATCTTTTTCCTCATCCCTGCCAATCCCGCCAGGCCGAGTCCCAGGAGAAGCATCACTGCCGGCTCGGGAACCGACCGGGCGAATGCACTGTCGACAAACACCTTGGGGACTTCGCTGTCCGCCATGGGAGTGAATGTATCCGATCACCCGGCTCCTCGTGAGCGTACAGCAAGAACCCCGCCCTTCGAGTTGTCGGTCCGGCGGCTGGAATATCTGTCACCGCTTCGGAAATAAAAGCCCCATGCGAATGTCTGGTCTTTCGTCTCTCCGGACCATACATGCCAGCCTGCGATCTTCAAGAGTGACGTAATGTTTCTCGTTCCGCGGCTCTCCCTGTAGAGACCTTCAAGTTCATTCAGGCTGGGCATCCGCCAACCGCCACCTTCGAGATCGAGGCCCTGAACCCAGGATCTGGCATTGTTCCAGTTCATGTTCCTGCCGGTCCAGGCGATCCATTCCAGACCTGTGCTCGAATCTTTCACAATGCCGTTGGCATAGGCAATGAAAACGCCATCGCGGGCTGTCTCATGCAGGGTGTACGGGGCCGGGGCCTGGAAGGACTTCTTCGGAACAGGAAACGCTTCCTGTTGCGAGGCTTCTCTCCGTCTTCTTTCAAGGTCGGTCCTCAAACGGTTCAGTTCTTCCCTCTCACGATCCAGCCTCGCCTGTTCCGCTTCATGGCGCCGTCTTTCCGCGTCGCCTTCGACTGAACCGGTCCCGGCCATGTAGAAAACCCCCATCAGCGACGAACTGTCCCAGGGGATCTGGTCATCATTCGTATCGAAGGCTACGCCTTTTCTGACCTCCCGGAACATTTCCTCGATGGTGAGACCGGGCCGCTTGATATTCTTGAGCAGATGCGTGGTGTAAATACCGTTGCGACCCGTGCCGTCCCGGGCTACGGATCCGGGGGATGTGGCATAGGCGATGAACGAACCCCGGACGGACTGAACAGGGGCCAGACCGGAACCTGCACCCCGAAGACCTCGAAAAGGATTGTCACGGCAGGCGTCCAGGACCACGATATTCACTTTGCTTCCCGAATCCTCCATCTTGCCCAGAATCCAGTCGAGTTGGATCGCCCGGTACCTGATGTCCGCAGAGGACATAATCCGGGTATCGACAGGAAGGAGATAGTTCGTTCCGTCGATCTGCATGCCATGTCCCGCGTAATAGAAAAAACCCACCCGGGCCGTTTTCAGATTTTGATGGAACGCCTCAATGGCGGCCCCCATTTCTTCATGGCCGGCATCCACTTTCGCGATCACTTCGAAACCGAGATCCTCGAGGGCCCTTGCCATGTCGACGGCGTCATTGCCCGGGTTCTTCAGAGAGGCGGCGCCATAACGCCCGTTACCGATGACAAGGGCGGCACGACCCTCCTGTCGTGCGAGTGAATCCGCGGGTTTGACCTGAAGCCCCCTCTCCTCCATGGCCGCCTTGTCTGCGCCTGTTTCCGCGGTCCCGGCCGGTTGCATCCCCGCCCCGATCCGCTGAACCGGCGCCTTCGCGGGGGGTGCAATGTCTCTGACTTGCATCACCAATTCCTTCGGGGGGGCTTCTTCAGGGTTTCTGGTCTGGACCGGTGCGCCGGAACAACCGGCCACTAAACACGCGGCCAGTGAAAAAACCGCCAGCAGACGGAGGGTTCTCGAGTTTTGCAGGTCATTCATGGCTTGTTCTCCTTGTGGCCCCGCATATTGATGAATATGGACCACCTGCATCAGTACCGCAAAGACGGCGAAAACCTGATCGATGGCCGGAACAGCGTTCTCAAAGAAGAGATCGGGGAGATCCTCTATGACGATTCCTCTTTCCGATCCAGAATGGTCCTCACCTCCCGGGACAGATCTTCCATCCTGAATGGTTTCTGAATAAAACCGCCACATCCCTTTTCGATCAGCTTCGCTGCCTTGCCTTCAATGCTGTAACCGCTGCAAAGGAGTATCTTCCCGTTCGGATCGAGTTCCCTGAGACGCTCGAAGGTTTCGGTCCCCGACATGCCGGGCATGATCATGTCAAGAACGATCAAGTCGATCCTTCCCCCCTTCTCGCGGTAAATGTCCAGGGCCTCCCGGCCGCTCCCCGCACAAAAGACCTGGTATCCCATGGATCGGAGCATCCCCTGTGTAACTTCCAGAATGATCGCCTCGTCGTCCACGATCAAGATCGTTTCTTTCCCTTTGACGGCCTCTGTTCGAGCGCCCTTTTCCTCGATGACGGTTTTCTCCGCCACGGGCAGATAAATCCTGAAAGTTGTTCCCAGGCCCGGCTCGCTGGCGACATCGATGGCTCCTCCATGCCCTCGGATGATGCCGTATGCCGCGGGAAGGCCGAGACCGGCACTCTTTCCCGTTCCCTTCGTTGTGAAAAATGGCTCGTAAATCCGCTCCAGGGTCTCTGCATCCATTCCCTTTCCGGTATCGGAAACGGCTATCCTGACATACTTTCCTGCTGACAGATCGAGAGGAGCCGCTTGCATCTCATCGAGGAGAACGTTCTCCGTCTCGAGGAAAATGTCTCCCCCGCCCGGCATGGCCTCATCGGCGTTCATGAAAAGGTTCATAAAGACCTGATCCATCTGGGATGTGTCAGCTTCCACCACCCACAGATCCCCTGAAAACCTCCTGTGAATGGTGAGTTCCTTTCTTGTTCTCTCAAATATGGATGCGATTTTGTCAATGATTACATTCATGCTTATGGGATTCGACCTATAACGGCCGCCCCGGGCGAATCCCAGAAGCTGACTCGTGAGACGCGCCCCGCTTTGCACCTGCCGTTCGATGCGTTTCAACCTTTCGTAATGCGGGTGGGAGGGTTCGAGATCGAGCATCATGAGCGATGCGTTTCCCTGAATTCCCATGAGGAGGTTGTTGAACTCGTGAGCGATGCCTCCGGCCAGCGTGCCGACGGATTCGAGCCTCCGGGCCTGTCTCAGCCTGTCTTCCAGATTTTTCCGTTCCTCCTCTTTCCGGCGCCGGTCGGTGACGTCCATGAAAAGCACGATGTCCAGGTCTCCTGCGGCGGCCATGCGGAATTCGATGAGCCGCACGCTTCCGTCCCTGCAGGTCACGGGGTACTCCAGCGGTGTGATTTCGGAACGGGTCTTCCTTGCCGATTCAACCGCCTCTTGCCACTCCCGCTGGACCCGGTTTCTGAGGGTTTCATCGGGGTAGGCGAGAGGCCACCAGGCCTCCATGGACGACAGATCCTCCCGCTGGTACCCGAAAAGATCGAGAAATTTATGACTTACATAGGAGGGATCCCCGTTCCTATCCAGGATGACGATACCCGCGGGCGCAATTTCCGCGAATCGTCGAAACCTGGATTCGCTTTCCCGAAGGGCCTCCTCCGCCCGCTTGCCCTCGGTAATGTCCCTGCAGATCCCCTCGACGGCAATGATATTCCCCCCGTCATCAAAGATTCCCTTGTTCGACTGAAAAATCCACCGCTCCTTTCCTTCGGAGTCGATGATCTTGTATTCAAGGGTCGGAGGAACTTCTCCCCGGATCATTTTCTCAAGTGCTTCCTTCACGAATTCGCGATAGTCCGGATGAGCGGCCTTTTCGACAAGCAGTGGGTTGGCGTAGCAGGTTTCAGCGCTGTACCCGAGAACATGTATCGCTGCAGGGCTGATGTATTCGTATTTTCCGTCAGGCAACGACATGCGAAACAGGGCTTCGTGCAACCCTTCGACCAAGCCGCGATACTTTTCCTCGCTCTCCCGCAAGGCCATCTCCGCCCGCTTGCGCCCGGTGATGTCGCGATCGAAAGCGCAGGCCAGGTAATGATCGTCGAACTTGAAATGGTTGGTGCTGACCTCCACGGGAAACGTGCTCCCATTTTTCGCACGGTGCCGCGACTCGAATGTCAGGCTCCCCAGTTTTCGCACTGTCTTCTTGTGCTGCTCCCACTGATCCGGGGGGAAGTCAGGATCGATATCGAAGACCTTCATTTTCAGCAATTCCTCGCGCTCGTATCCCATGGAGGCACAGGCGGAGTCGTTGGCGTAGACGATCCTTCCCTCGTCATCGATCCATAGGATGCTGTCCGGCGCCCGGTCCATGGCGAACTGTGTCCTCAACAAGGATTGCTCCGTCTGTTTCCGGTCGGATATGTCCCAGGCAAAACCCTCGTAATAAATGATTTCTCCCTTGTCATTCCGAACCGCGCGGACATTATAGGCCCCCCAGAACCGGGATCCGTCCTTTCGGACAAATCGACACTCGAGGTTCAGTCTTTCATCATGCTCCTCCAGCCAGCGGAGGATTTTACCCCTTTCTTCCGGATCCGAATAAATCTGTTCCCCGATATTCTCGATCGAATCCATGGCCTCCTGCGGGGAATCATAGCCAAGCATGCGCGTCAGGACCAGATTCACATAGACGTACCTGCCGCCGGGTGTGGAGATGAATATCCCTATGGGAGCATGCATCATCATGTCCCGATAATCGTAACAAGGGCATTGGAAAGGCCGACGTTCCGCTTCAGATCGTTGCTCTTCTGACATGACTCTCCTCCCGTAATACAAAAAACCGGATATGAATTTTCACACAATAGACCTGTTGATATAAAAACTTAATTTATATCAATGGTTAACAATATCATTTTTTGGGTCCGAACAACATGAAAACGATGGGAGCCTCTGGAAAGACTGTTGCAGGGTGAAAAAGGAATGTTCTCAGGCGATGCATGCCGAACCTGAAAAACGAAAGAGGTTTTTTTCCCGGAGGGGAACCGGGCGCGGACTCCCGGGCTGAGATCATTTGATGATGTCCTGAGGCAAAAGGTATCCTTTCATAACGATCTTTCTTTCCGATCCAGTGCGGATCTCACCTCTCGGGCCAGGTCTCCCAATGTGAACGGTTTTTGTATAAAGTCGCTGCAGCCCTTCTCGCGCAGCTCTTTGGCCCGGTCGTCGGCACTGTAACCACTGGAAAAAAGAATCTTCTGCTTTGGATTGATCTCTCTCAGGCGATGGAAGGTTTCCCCCCCCGACATGCCGGGCATGATCATGTCCAGAATCACCAGGTCGATCACATCCTTCTTCTCATGGAAAACGGCCACCGCTTCCCGGCCGCTTCCCGCGCAGTGGACGCGGTAACCGAGGGATTGAAGCATCCTGCTTGTGACATCCTGCACCGTGGCCTCGTCATCCACCAGAAGAATCGTCTCAGTACCTCTCAAGATTCCCCTCTCATGGCTCCGCTCCGCGATGACGGATTTTTCTGTTGTGGGCAGATAAATGATGAAAGTAGTCCCTTGCCCAAGCTGACTTGTCGCACAGATCGCGCCCCCATGACCCTTGATGATCCCGTATACCGTGGAAAGGCCGAGGCCGGTGCCCCGTCCCATTTCTTTCGTCGTGAAAAAGGGGTCGAAAATTCGTTCCGAGGTTTTTGCGTCCATCCCCGTGCCGGTGTCGGTGATGGCGATCCTGACGTATTTCCCTTCCGAAACAGACAGCGCGCGTGCTTTCTCGTCATCCAGAACAAGGTTTTCCGTCTCCAGGAAGATCTCCCCTCCGCCGGGCATGGCCTGCCATGCATTGACGAACAGGTTCATGAAAACCTGCCCCATCTGCGTCTCGTCAACCTTCACATTCCAGAGGTCATTCCCGTATTTTTTGTGTATCGTGATTTCCTTCTTGGTCCTTCCGAACATGGCGGCGTTTTTTTCAACGATCACGTTCATGTCCGCCGGCTTCATGGCGTACCGGCCGCCCCTGGCAAACCCCAGGAGTTTGCGGGTCAGATCCGCGCCGCTTTTGACGTGTTCCTCGATATACATCAACTGTTGATAGTGAGGATCGGCAGGATCGATGTCGAGCATCATCAAAGCGGCATTTCCCTGTATCCCCATGAGAACGTTATTGAAATCATGAGCGACGCCCCCGGCCAGGGTTCCGATGGACTCCAGCCTCTGGGCGCGATCCAGCTGTTCCTTAAGCTTTTCTTTCTCCTCTTCCGCCCGCTTGCGGTCGGTTATGTTCACCATGACCACCTGTGCGCCGGCAGGGACACCGTCCTCGATATGAATCCGGGTATACATTTCAATCCACGTAATTTTTCCGTCCTTGCAGATGACCGGCATCTCTATCGTATCGGGGTGCGGTGCTGTGCCGGCTATCCTCATTTTCAAGCGGTCGGCCATGATTCTTTCATAATCTTCGGAAAACAACCCTGTTTCAAAAACGTTTCGTCCAACCAGCTCCTGCCGTGAATAACCAGTTGCTTCTTCAATGATTTTGTTGACGTATTGTATCCGGGCCTTTTTGTCGACAATGCAAAATCCGGCGGGAGCATCTTCCATCAAGCTCCTGTGCCATTCCTCGCTGAAACGAAGTTTTTCTTCAATGCGCCGGCGTTCCGTCACATCCCGGGACACACCGTGAAGGCCCGTCAGAACACCCTGATCGTTCCGAAGCCCCCTGATGACGGTTTCCAGCCACCGGGTCGAACCGTCCTTGTGATAATATTCCAACAAAAGATTCACGGTCCTTTCCGGATTCGCGTGCCCTTCCTGTTCGAGTGCAAGCTCCGTCGCCATCGTATCCAATGCCAGAGACACGGAATCCGGCGTCATTAATTCATCGATGGTCTTGACCATGACCTCTTCGGCGCTGAATCCGGTCACCTTCAGCACGGAAGACGTGATATAGACGGTCCGCAAATTCATGTCCGCCATCCATACAATGTCAGTCATCAGTTCTACAATTAACCGGTATTGTTTCTCGCTCTTCTGAAGCGCCTCCACGGCCTGCTTGCGATCCGTGATATCGCGAACCATGGCCCAAAGATGCACCGGGACACCTTTCGCATCCTTCAACAGGGTCGTCCGCAGTTCCACCGGAAGGACCGTACCGTCTTTCCTGCGGTATTCCTTTTCATAGACATCTGAGAATCCGTCAGTCAGCACTTGTTTCTCGATGATTGCGCGTTCCATCTCATGCCATCTCTCAGGGGTGATGTCCCTGTATGTGAGTCGAACGATTTCTTCGGGAGCATAACCCAGCATGTTCAGAAAAGAGTCGTTGAACTCCTGGATACGGCCCTCCATATCTACGACGACAAAGGCGTCCCTCATGCTTTGATGCAGCATGCGAAACTTCATTTCCGACGCCCGAAGAGCCTCCTCTGTCCGCTTGCGCTCGGTGATGTCCTGGATGGTGGCGCATACCCCCGCGGAACTGTCGTCGGTATCAAAAGGACTCAGACTGAGAACCACGTCGATCAATGAGCCGTCCTTTCCTTTGAGAACGGCGTCCCGCACGCCCAAACCCTCCCTCTCCATCTGTTTATACAATTCTGCGCCGATTCGGCTAAATTCCGCGTCATCGGGATAGAGGATGCGTGTCATCATCCCTGTCATTTCTTCCTCGGTGTATCCGGTGATCCTGCACAGCGATTTGTTCACTTTCTTGAAAATCCGGTCCTTCAGAAGCGCTACCCCCACCGGTGTCGCCTCCAGCATGCTCCTGAGGACCCCTTCTCTATCCCGCAATTCTTTTTCCGCCCGCTTGCGCCCGGTGATGTCACGATCGAAAGCGCAGGCCAGGTAATGGTCGTCGAACTTGAAATGGTTGGTGCTGACCTCCACGGGAAACGTGTGCCCGTTTTTCGTACGGTGTCGCGACTCGAATGTCATGCTCCCCAGTTTTCGCACCGTCTCCTTGTGCCGCTCCCACTGGTCGGGCTGGAAGTCCGGGTCGATGTCGAAGACCTTCATTCCATGCAATTCCTCGCGCTCGTATCCCATGGAGGCACAGGCGGAATCGTTGGCGTAGACGATCTTTCCCTCGTCATCGATCCATAGGATGCTGTCCGGCGCCCGGTCCATGGCAAATTGCGTTTTTCTAAGGGCTTCCCGTTCATTTTTTTGCTCGGTAATATCGGTCAAAAAGCCCTCGTAATACACAATGTCTCCCTTTTCATTGCGAACCGCCCGCACATCATAGGATGCCCAAAACCGGGATCCGTCCTTTCGTACCAACCGGCACTCGTTGTTCAGTCTTTCATCATGCCCCTCCAGGCGGCGGTGAATTTTCCCCCGTTCTTCCGGATCCGCATAGATCTGTTCCCCGATATTCACGACCGATTCCATGGTTTCCCGCGGGGAATCATAACCAAGCATTCGAGCCATGGCCATATTCACATAGACGAACCTGCCGCCGGGTGTGGAAGAAAATATCCCGATGGGAGCATGCATCATCATGTCCTGAAAATCGTAATGAGGGTAACGGACGGAATGCAGTTCCGCTTCAGGTTGCTTTTTTTCGGACATGGCTGTCTCCTCGCAAAGCCGGTGTGAATTTTCACACAATGTCAATATAAAATATTAATTGATATTTGTTCTCAATAAGTATCATTCATTCATGATGAATGCAATAAACGATTTAATTTTCTTAGTAAAAATTCATATGAAAAAGAAGCGACCCCCTTTCGCAGAGTCTTTCGGATTCAATCGGGAAACTCTTTCTCGAACAGGCCATGCATTCCGCACTTTTAAAATACTCTATCGAAATTCAACACTTTTTTCCATCAAAAACCTGTGATTCCAGTTTGTTCATTGGGAATGGAGTGGAAAGGTGCCGGACCGCCGGTAACAGTTCCTCTTCCTGTGTGCCCCGGAAGTTCGGAAGCTTGGATTTGAATCAGGGACGAAACAATCTCCTATGCAAACACACGGGCCCTGCCCTGGAGGACGGGAAACGGAAAATCTGCTGCCGGCTCCTTCCTGCTTTCCTCGTAAAGAAGATAGCCTGCCTGCAGGACCACAGGCAGGAGCACCCCGTCTTTTCCGCATGGTGCGCCGGCCTGACGGAGGACCTGCCCGGAGACGTCGGGACCATCGAGGTCCCGGGCGAGCGGGGAAGCATCCTGATCCAGCCGGGTCACAACGGCGGCGCAGCCTACTCTCAGGGAAGGGACGGGACCCTGGTCCCGGTTTCTTCCATCTCGCCGGCGGCCGCCTTTTACAGCCCGGCCATGAAACCGGGCTGGCAGAAGTGGATGCCCGCTACCGGCTTGGAACACCGGCGTAGAAAAGCGCATCTTCACCTCATTCCGACTGTCCGGTTTCTGGACCGAGGCATCATTGAACGCGTTCGCAATGTCCACGAAGATTGCAGGGACTGCTTTTTTCATGGGTAGTCAGGGATTGTCCTGACCCCTTTTTTTCGAAAAGAAACTCCAAGCTTCCGCATTTTGCTTCTCAGTGTATTGGGATTGATTCCGAGCAGATTGGCGGCGCCATCGGTTCCATGAATTCTCCCACCGGTCAGCTCCAATGCCGCCCTGATATGTCTGGACATGGCCTCGTCGAGTGTGAGGATCAGGTTGCTCCCATTCGGCAGCCCTCGTTCATCCAACAACTCTTCAGGCCATCGGAAATGCTTAAATGTCAATGCCCGATTTCCATTCGGTCCCCTGCTTCTTATCAGTTCCCGTTCCACGAGATTTTCAAGTTCCCGGACATTCCCCGGCCAGTGGTAATCCTTCAGTCGTTCCATCGCAGTGGAGGACAGTGGCGGCGGGGTATGAACTTTCAGCTCCCTGGATTTCGTTTCAATAAAGTGATGAACCAGCGCAGGAATGTCCCCTTGGCGATATCTCAAAGGTGGAATCATGACAGGAAAGACATTGAGTCTGTACCAGAGGTCTTCCCGGAACTTTCCGGCATGGACCATGTCTTCCAGGTTTCTATGGGTGGCGGCGATCACACGAATATCAACCGTGATTGTCACGTTGCCGCCCACACGTTCGATTTCCCCGTTCTGTAAAACTCTCAGCAGTCTTACCTGGATAGACGGGGGAAGCTCGGCCACCTCATCGAGGAAGATGGTTCCTTTGTTCGCCCGCTCAAAACGACCCTTCTTCTGGGCAATGGCTCCTGTGAAAGCACCTCTTTCATGCCCGAAAAGTTCACTGTCCATGAGGTTCTCCGGGATGGCCCCGCAGTTTACCTTGACGTAGGGCCCCCCCTTGCGGGGAGATGTGTAATGAATGGCATTGGCGATTATCTCCTTGCCGACCCCGGTTTCTCCTAAAAGGAGGACAGGATTCTTCAGAGATGCCACCTGTCTTACCATTTCCATCACTTCTTTCAGACCGTTGTCTGCGCCGATGATTTCATCTTTCGAGCTGTGCCGCAGCTCCCGGGCAAGGGCTTGATTTTCAGCATCCACGATATCTTTCAGTCTGACCACTTCCCGATAGCGCAGTGCGTTGGATACGGCGATATTGAAAGGTTCCCTGAGTTGCGCGACAAGACAGGAGTGTGATCTGTCGTACCTCCCTTTCCCTTCAGCCAGGAAAATGACGGAACCCAGAAGGATGCCTTCTATCACAAGGTTCATGTACATGATGGAGGTCGTTGACAGCTTCGCCAATTGAGACAGTATGGAAGCTGCCGGGTGCAAGTCGAGCCGGTCCAGAATCTTAATATCCTGCCACACCGCCACATCCATGTTGACTTTACGGAGGGCCTCCTCCGACAGGGATTTCGGGGAAAAAGGTTTCTGAATCCCTTGAATGTCGACCCTTGCGATGTTGTGGATCAGTCCCAAACGCGGATCGAAAAGAGTAAGGAGCATCTGGAACACGGGCAGTTCGTTCCTGAGGTAGGAAAAACAATTGAACAATGCTTTTTCGATATCGAGACTGCTGCAGAGCCTTAAAGTCGCCTGCCTGAAAAAATCTTTTCCACTCTTTCTCATGCGTGAATTTTCCCTCCTCGTGCAGAAACCACCCCAAAATATGCGACATATAACGCAGATTGTTTCATATCACAATTTCTTTTGTGAAATATCATCAATAACGCACTGTGGAATGATTAATTATCAGACATTACGCAATATTTTTTTCTGGCACACTTTTAGATTACTTGAAGTTGGAGAGAGAGACATGGTGCACATGGTTCATGTTTTTGCGTCGCTATGGAGAGCCAAAGCGATGCCAAAGGAAAGGGGGGATGTGTGGAGCTATAAAAAGTGAAAACGTGGGACTGTGAAGGTCCGAATTCGGGGGTTTGGTGATTTTTCAATGAAACAGTAATGAAATGAAAAGGAGGACTTATTGATGGCACATACACAACATACTTTTGCTACGCCGGGTCCCGCAGGGCTTGCCGCTCTTGCTGTAGCGTGCTTCGGTTTCGGTGCCGTTTTTCTTGGCAAGGTGGGTCTGGGCGGGCTTCCGCTTCTGGCTGCCTGGCTCGTCGGAGGCGGGATCGTACAGTACACGACGGGGGTTATGGAACTGAAGGACCACAACATCGTCGGCGGCAACGTGTTTCTCTTTTTCGCGGCCTTCTTCATGTTCGCCGCGGCGCTCAGTGTTTTCGCCAAATTCA